>Ga0208375_1000082_pt1 | contig 147822 bp, 137 predicted proteins | sample RifOxyD1_FD_184038 | JGI IMG/M metagenome (GOLD analysis project Ga0208375, IMG submission 184038) | Soil microbial communities from Rifle, Colorado - Rifle Oxygen_injection D1 (SPAdes) | ecosystem: Environmental > Terrestrial > Deep subsurface > Rock core/Sediment | place: Rifle, Colorado... | reverse complement strand
AGAGAAAATTAATTCAGTTCTCAAAGAATATTTAAAGTATTACAATACCGAAAGACTGCATCTTGGCATTTCGCTAAAATCTCCGATACAATTAACAAACTGTTTCCAAGGTATTGGTTAGATTATGCATTCTCGTATCAAAATCCGTGTATCAATAGAGCTCAAATTTTGATATTATTCTCGTATGACCCAAACAGCTGAACAACGAAAAGAATTGATGAGGCAAATAAAGGATGAAGTGGTGGCATTGAAAAACTCGCCACTTTATAAATTTAGGATTGAAAATAAAAATTTACCGGTCATCGGCGAGGGGAGCCATAGCGCCAAAATAATGTTTATTGGCGAAGCGCCTGGTAAAAACGAAGCCAAAACAGGCAGACCTTTTTGCGGACGCGCAGGTCAAATTTTGGACGACCTTTTGGCCACTGTCGGTATAAAAAGAGAAGAAGTGTATGTCACCAATATCGTCAAAGACCGCCCACCCAAAAACCGCGACCCACTGCCCGAAGAAATAGAAATTTATGGGCCATTTCTTGATAGGCAAATTGAAATAGTTCAACCCAAAATTATCGCCACTTTGGGAAGATATGCCATGGGTTATGTTATGAATAAATTAGGATTAGAATCAGAAATTCTTCCCATCGGCAAAATGCACGGCCGAGTTTTTTCAACTAAAACTAGTTATGGGAAAATAAAAGTTATTCCTCTTTACCACCCCTGCGTCGCCGTCTACAACTCTCACACTTTAGACATTCTCAAATCTGACTTCGCCATTTTGAAAGATTTGTAAAAATATAAAAAGTTAAACCCCACACTGTGAAAACACAATGCGGGGTTTTGACCCTTTCAAAATTCCTCACTTTTCCCAAGGATGAGTAATCTTGTGCAAATCAATTTTGGCAAGGTCTTCATTTGTTGGGGGTGGGAGAACGCTAACATTTCTCGAATACCACTCCCAGGAACACCAGATCGTCCTGCCACGGCCTCCGTTAAATTCGCCATCAAAAAAGGTCCCTCTATGGTGTTGAAGCCTCATCTCAGTACCTGCCGCCTGGAAAACAGAGTCAATGTGAGTGCTTCCACTCACGCTGTTCATATCATGTACAGAATCTTCGATTTGCGACGCTTCTTCTCCCAAGAATTGTTCCGGTACTGATAGTGCAACTGATTTTGTCATTCCATCAGTTTGCCTCAGAAACCATATGACGACTTTTTTGGCAAATTGAGTTGCATCTTTTGATTTGGTAATCAAATACTCTATCGCCTCAATTTGTTTCTGGCTCAATCGAGGGGGAATATATTCCTGAGCTTCTTTCGAATTTCGATCAAACGGCATAATGCCTCCTTGCAGCAGACTACCACAAATCTAATAAAAAGCAATCTTAGACCGACTTCGCCATTTTGAAAGATTTGTAAAATTAAGGTACGATAGCAGAATGAGAAACTATAAAACTGAATGGAATTTGGGGCACATATATAAAGGAGACATCAAAAAGCTGGTGGCCAAAGATTTGGTTATCATCAAAAAACTTTATTTAACTTTTGCCAAAAGATATAGGAAAGACAAAACTCACCTCAAAAATCCCAAAGCTCTCGCCAAAGCGATAGAAGAATTTGAAAAGCTATCAATCGACAAAGCGGGCGAAAGACCAAGCGCCTATTTTTCTTATCGCATTTCATTAAATTCTCAAGACAACGAGGCTGAGGCTGAGCTCGCCAAGCTCTCTGATTTTTACGCCAATCTTTCAAACGAGCTTGAATTTTTCTTTTTAGAAATCGGCAAAATACCAAAAGATTTACAAAAAAAGTTTTTGCTATCAAAAGAGCTTTTGCCTTTTAGATATTTTTTGAAGAAACTTTTTGAAAGCGCCAAACACCATTTGACCGAAGCCGAAGAAAAAATAATGAACCTCAAAGGCGCGCCCGCTCACGGTATGTGGGTTTCCGGTTTCTCCAAACTTTTGAACAAACAGGTAATCAAATTTGAAAACCAAGACCTGCCAATCGCTGAAGCCTTTGCCAAAATCCCAACACTAGAAAAAAGTAGGAGACACGCTCTCCATCAGGAGATAATGAAAGCTCTTCAAAATATAAGCGATTTTTCTGAAAGTGAAATCAACGCGATCGTCACTGACAAAAAAATTGACGACAAACTTCGCGGATTCAAAACGCCATTTGAAGCGACAGTAAAAGGTTATGAAAACGAGAGCAAGACGGTCAAAGATTTGGTAGATGCCGTCACCAAAAATTTTAGTCTGGCCCATCGATTTTACAAAATCAAAGCCGAGATGCTCGGTGACAGGAAATTAGTTTATGCAGATCGGGGAGCGAGGGTCGCCAAGGTTGAAACCAAAATTTCTTTTGCTGATGCGGTTGAAAAAACAATAAACTCTTTTAGTTCCGCTCATCCAGATTTTGGCGACTTTGTCAGAGAGTGTTTTCAAAATGGATTAGTTGATGTTTTCCCCAAAAAGGGCAAGCATGGCGGAGCCTTTTGCTCCAGCCCTGCCACTTTACCGACTTACATTCTCTTAAACCACATCGACGACTTCCGTTCACTAACTACACTGGCTCACGAGATGGGTCACGGCATTCACGCCAAATATTCCAAAAAGCAACGACCAATATATGAAGGCCACACGATAGCGACCGCCGAAGTAGCCAGCACTTTTTTTGAGAATTTAGTTTTTGAAGAAGCTTTAAAAAATGTTTCTGCTAAAGAAAAAATGATTTTGCTTCATGACAAAATAAATGACGACATCTCTACCATTTTCCGCCAAATTGCTTGTTTCAATTTTGAAAATGAATTGCACCTGACTGTAAGGAAAGAAGGATTTTTACCAAAAGAGAGAATCGCCGAGCTTTTAAATAAGCATATGCAAAGTTATTTGGGACCCGTCTTTGAGCTCACTCCCGCAGATGGCTACTTTTTTGCCGCTTGGTCACATATTCGCAATTTCTTTTATGTTTATTCCTACGCTTTTGGCCAACTTATCTCCGATGCTCTGTATGAAAACTACAAAAAAGACAAAACGAAAATAAAAGATGTTATACAATTTCTTTCAGCCGGCGCTTCAGATTCACCCGAAAATATTTTCAAAAAAATTGGCATAAATCCAAACAAAAAGCTTTTTGAAACCGGCCTCCGTCGTATCAAAAATAACATCGACGAACTCGAAAAACTCTGGCGTAAACATAAGAAAAATTAGACTACATTCAAAATTACAATGACGGCCATTGTAATTTTAGATTTTTACTTTATATGACTTTTATCGTAATATGATTATATGAAAAATACAGGAAAAAATAAGAACATGAACAATAAAAAAGTGGCTAATTTCCTCTTTGAAGTTGGTATCTTGGCACGAACCCCCCGAAGTGGTTTTCACTTCCTTGGTACTGGGGACCAGACAGTCGCCGAACATATCAACCGTGTTAGCTATGTCGGTTATATGCTTGCTCTTATGGATGGAACCGTTGATATTTCAAAAGTTTTGCAGATGTGTCTCTTGCACGATATTTCTGAAACTCGCATTTCTGATCTAAACTACGTCCACCAAAAGTATGTCGAGAGGAAAGAAGATCAGGCACACAAAGATATTACCGATTCTATTCCCTTCGGCGACAAAATGTTTGATTTGATTACAGAATATGAGGAAAGAAAAACTAAAGAGTCCCTATTAGTAAAAGATGCTGACAATCTCGAATGGATTTTAGCACTTAAGGAAGAAGTAGATACAGGCAATACTCGCGCTCTTTCTTGGATAAAGCCTGCAATCAAAAGATTGAAGACAAAGCCAGCTCAAGAGATCGCCAAAGAAATCATGAAGACTGATTCAAATGACTGGTGGTTTAACAAAAAGAGTCAAAAGAGCAAATGGTGGGTTAATAGGAATAAAAATTAATATGACCTCGGGAGAATTAAGAAAAAAATATTTGGAATTTTTTGAGAGCAAAGGGCATAAAGTGATTCCAAGCGCTTCCTTAATACCTGAAAACGACCCTTCGGTGCTTTTCACTACTGCCGGTATGCACCCGCTTGTTCCTTATTTACTCGGCGAAAAACACCCCTCCGGAAATAGGCTCACTGATGTTCAAAAATGCATAAGAACTGGCGATATCGACGAGGTGGGTGACGCCTTCCACCACACTTTTTTTGAAATGCTTGGCAACTGGTCTCTTGGCGACTACTTTAAAAAAGAGGCGATCGAATATAGTTTTGAATTTTTAACTTCTAAAGAATGGTTGGGTTTAGATAAAAATAGATTAGCTGTGTCTGTTTTTGTTGGCGACAATGATGCTCCTTTTGACGATGAAGCTTTTGAGGAATGGAAAAACTTAGGTATTCCAGAAAAAAGAATTGCTAAATTACCCAAGAAAAATAATTGGTGGGGACCAGCAGGTGAGACGGGGCCATGTGGACCTGATACAGAAATGTTTTATTGGGTAGGCGATCCTGAAAATATTCCAGAAAGTTTTAACGATGATAATTCACAATGGCTTGAAATCTGGAATGATGTTTTTATGCAATATAACAAAACTGCTGATGGAAAATTTGTCCCATTAACACAGCAAAATGTTGATACAGGTATGGGTCTTGAAAGAACTCTCGCTGTTATGAATGAGCTAGATGACAACTACAAAACCGAATTATTCTGGCCAATTATTCAAAAAATAGAAAATCTTTCTAGTAAAAAATACGGGGGAGAAAATATAAAAGCAATGCGCATAATCGCCGATCATTTGAAGGCCGCCACATTTATTTTGGGCGACGAGAAGGGGATTGCTCCAAGCAACACCGGTCAAGGTTATGTTTTGCGACGCCTCATTCGTCGTGCTGTGAGATACGGTAAACAGCTCGGCTTAAAATCTTTCAGCAAACAAATTTCAGAAGTTGTAGTCTTAATGTATAAAGATGTTTACCCAGAACTTTTCAAAAACCAAAAATTTATTTTTGAAAATTTGGAGCAAGAAGAGAAAAGATTTGAAAAAACACTAGAGAACGGTTTGAAAGAATTTGAAAGAGGAGTAGACCCATTTACTCTTTTTACTTCATACGGCTTTCCTATTGAACTCACAAAAGAATTGGCCAAAGAAAAAGGGCTTGAAATTGATGAGGATAAATTTAATGAAGAATTGAAGAAACACCAAGAACTTTCACGAACTTCGAGTGCGGGGATGTTTAAAGGGGGGCTTTCGGACGCAGGGGAAGAAACCAAAAAATTGCACACTGCCACTCACTTGCTTCGCCAAGCGCTTGAAATTGTTTTGGGAGAAAAAATAATGCAGAAGGGGAGCAACATAAATAGCGAGAGATTACGTTTTGATTTTGGTTTTGGTAGGAAAATGACAGATGAAGAAAAGCAAAAAGTGGAAGATTTAGTAAACCAAAAAATTTCTGAAAAATTACCAATGCAAAAAATAATTATGAAAAAAGAGGAGGCTGAAAAAACCGGCGCCGTTCACACTTTTGGCGATAAATATGGTGACGAAGTTTCTATTTATTTTGTCGGCGATTCAATTGAAACTGCCTGGTCCAAAGAATTTTGCGGTGGCCCTCATGTCGAGAATATCGGCATCCTTGGAAAATTTAAAATTTTGAAAGAGGAAGCCGTCTCTCAGGGCGTCCGCCGCATCAAAGCTATATTAGAATAAAATATAAAAGTGAAAGGCCGGCCCGAGGATACGGGCCGGCCTCAAAATCATTCCGGCATTTCTTTGTTATGAACAAGCTTCCATGCCGCTTTCAGAGAAACAGGGGTCGTGAATCCTTGTCTCCACTGAAATGAGTTATTTGGAACAAATAGTTCAGCCCTCTCAGCTCTACATCCGGCGAGCAATCTCGCTAAGTCTCTATCATCACCGGTTCTCCAATCATCAGGAGACCAGAGTTGATGATCCCAACCTTCTGGAGTAAGGCTCTTGTGAGAAAAAAACATTGTGAATCGTGGAGCCGGCCGATTCGTAGCGTGAGGAACAGGCATTGCTATTAGCCCGCTCAGGGATTCGTAAATCTGGTGTTCTTGCCACCAATGTTGATAATCCTCCTCAGTGTCGACAGCAGTCACATCGTTGTGAGTCCACACCCGAACAATGGGTCGGCGGTCAGGTGTTTGCGGAAGCCATTTCACTGACTTGCGAAAATATTCTGCAAGCGCAAAGAATGCCGCTGCTAGAATAAAAAAGAAAGCAACCGTGAGAAAGCGATGGAATTGAATCTCGCCAGTTGCCGGACTGCTCATTCGACCAATAAACCAGCCGGCAATGAGCACTGATGCTACACACAAAATCCACGCAACAATAAACCTAATCGTATTCATCACACCACTCCTTTTCTTGCCTCCCATTTCCCCTTGGGGTATTGGTGAGGGCTTACAGTTCTAAAAAAACATTACCATATTATTCACCGAAAAGTCAAGTACAAAAATTTATAATAAATAATGATTTTATTTTTTGCCTCTCCTTAATCAAGGAGAGGTCGAGACGAAGTCCGGGTGAGGTCTGAAAGTTTCTTTTTCCACATATTTCTTGCGCAAAATGCAAAGAGTAGGTGTATAATAAAAGCATGCCAAGAATACAATTTAGTGATGTCACTCCACCTGACAACAGGCGAAGCATCCGTGATGTTCCTATTCCCACCGGCGGCAAAAGGAAGGTGCCTATAAATATCAAACCCGTCGTAAAACCGGTTATAGATGTTGCCCCAATCCAGACAAATACACCACCGGCTCCCGCCCCTCAATCAAACTTCAACGCCAAAATGTCCGAAATTTCCGAAAAGAAGACCACCAATGCATACGAATATTATTACCCCAAAAAAGGTGGCGAATCTGAATATGCCGGCACAACCAACAAATCAAAAAAGAAAACTTGGATATTTAGCAGTGTTATTGTCGTCGTAATCGTTGTTTTCATAATTGGAATGATGACCATATTTGCTTCAGCGACCATCAACATCGTACCAAAAAATCAAAAACTTTCTGTCGCAATCGAAACTAACGCCACTAACGAAATGGAGGAGGGTAGTATCAAATACGAAGTTGTGAAGCTCTCACAATCAAAAACGGTCTCCGTCCCAGCGACCGGCGAAGAGGTTGCTGAAATCAAGGCTTCCGGCAAAATATTGATTTACAACAATTTTTCTTCCGAACCTCAGCGCCTCATCATCCGCACCAGATTTGAAACCAAAGAAGGCCTTATATATAGGATACCTGAGTCCGTCGTCGTCCCAGGCAAAACTACCAAAAACGGCGTCACGACCCCAGGTAGCATTGAAGTGCAAGTTTATGCCGATGAACCGGGCGAAAAGTACAACATAGGCAAGGTTGATTTCACCGTTCCTGGCTTCAAAAGCGACTCTGTGCGTTTCAACAATTTTTATGCTCGCTCGGTCTCCGATATGACTGGCGGTTTCGTCGGCAAAATGAAAACCGTACTTCCAGCAGATAAGCAGACCGCTCTCCAAAACATTGATTCAGAAATTCAGGCTGATTTGATAAAAGAAATGCAAACCAAGATTCCAGACGGACTAGTTTTGCTAACTGATTCAATCATTTTCAAATCAATAGAGCTTCCAGCCAAAGATGAATCGTCATCAGTCCTCCTCGGCAAAGAGGTCACCGCTTTTGCAATCCTGTTTAACAAAGAAGAGCTCTCCCAAAAAATTTCAACCGAGTATCTTTCGGAGTTACCTGAATGGCAGAGTATCAAACCAAGCATATACGATTTCTCACCTCTCTCAGTTGATAAAATTACCGGCAATCCAGAAAATGGTGAAAAAATTAGTTTGCAATTAAAGGGCGAAATAGATATTTGGGCAAATATTGATACGACTGCCATAAGCCAAAAGCTCGTCGGCGCGCCCAAAGGTGACGTCCAAAAGGTAATGGATGAATACGCCGGCATCTCTAGTATCACCGCAGCGATAAGGCCTGTATGGAAGCAGACTTTCCCCCAAAATACCTCAAAAATTAGAGTTGAAACAAAATTGGACAAATAAGCTTGACATTAATAAGGTTTATATGATAACCTCTTTGCATTGTTCAAATGATTGAAAAAGAGAGACCAGAGACAAGTGTTGGCGTGGTTACAGAAGCGCTTCCCAATGCGTTTTTCCGCGTTAAATTTAAAGAAGCCGAGATCCTTGCATATTTGTCCGGCAAAATGAGGATGAACAGAATCAAGGTTTTAATCGGCGATTCTGTAGAAGTCGTGCTTGACCCTTATGGGGGTAAGGGGAGGATAGTGCGTCGTTTAGATAATAGAAGAGTAGCTTGATTTGAAAAATGAATCCCGTTAGAAGTCGGGAATCAGAAACATTAGTAAAATTGTAATATTTAATACTTCTAACGGGATGAAAGTAAAGGCTTCAATAAAAAAAATGTGCCCGAAATGTAATTTAGTTCGCCGAGGAGGCGTTTTGTTTGTAGTTTGCAAAAGCAATCCAAAGCATAAACAAAGACAGGGTTAAAATATAAATATATGAGAATTTTAGGAATCACAATACCAGAGACAAAAAGACTTGAAATCGGACTAACCGCACTTTTTGGAGTCGGCCGCTCTCGTGCTCAACAAATTTTGGACAAAGCCAAAGTTGATTGGGGCACTACCGCCAAAGATCTTTCTGCCGAAAAAGAAGCCGAAATCAAAAAAATCGTAGAGGCTTTGAAGATTGAAGGTGATTTGAAAAGAGAAATTTCAGGCAACATCAAACGGCTTAAAGATATCAAATGTTATCGAGGTGTGAGACATAGTCGAGTATTACCAACTAGGGGTCAGAGGACCAAGACCAACTCCCGAACCCGTCGTGGCAACACGCGCAAGACTATGGGTACTGGACGTCGCGCAGTTGATAAAAAATAATTTATAATCATGGGAAAGAAAAGAATTGTAAAAACTGAAGAAGAGGGAACCCTAAAAACAGCTGAATCAAAAGTTGAGACAGCGGTCGTTTCTGGCAAAAAAAGATTTGATGCAGGTATTTTGCATGTTCAATCAACCTACAACAACACTGCTCTTATATTGACTGACAAAAAGGGCAACGTCCTTGCCACTTCTTCAAGCGGTAGCCTCGGTTTCAAAGGCGCCAAAAAAGGCACACCGTTTGCCGCCGCCAAAGTAGGCGAAACTCTAGGTCTCAAAGCCGGAACCCTCGGCATCAAAGAAATTTCAGTAGTAGTGAGAGGCGTCGGTTCGGGCCGTGAATCCGGTATTAGGGGTTTTATTGCCAAGGGTATAAACATCACTTCAATCAAAGATGTCACACCAGTACCACACAACGGTCCTAAACCTAAAAAACCAAGAAGAGTATAAACAAGCGATAACAAATAACAAAAATTTATGAAAATTGGTCCAAAATACAAAATAGCTCGCCGACTCAAAGCACCCGTCTTCGAAAAAACTCAAACCCAAAAGTTTAGTTTGAGAGAAGAGCGCAAAGGCAAGAGGAAGCGTTTCAGCAAACCCAAAACTGATTTTGGTATTCAATTAAACGAAAAACAAAAAGCGCGTATGTTTTATTGCGTGACCGAAAAGCAGTTTGCTAAATACGTCAAACAATCACTCGCCAAAAAAGCTCATACTCCTGCCGTCAATCTCTTGCAATCTCTAGAACAACGCCTAGACAATGTTGTATGGCGAGCTGGCATTTTGCCAACCCACCTCTCCGCTAGACAAGCGGTGAGTCATGGCCACTTTTTGGTCAATGGCAAAAAGGTTTATGTGCCATCATTTGCAGTCAAAAGTGGAGACAAAATCAGTATTCGAGAGGGTAGTCGCGGAAGCAAATTATTTAGCGATGTGGCCGACAAAAAAACTGAAACCACGATGGCGTCATGGCTCACTTGGGACGAAACCAAAAAAGAAATCGAGGTCAAAGACGGCACCTTTACCGAAAAAGCTGATCTCCTCTTTGATTTGGGTCAAGTGATTGAATATTATCAAAGATAAATTATATAAAATTTTATTTACCTAACTTTTTAATATTATGACAATGGACAATTTTGATAAAACCATCGTATTGCCTTCAAAACCAAAAATTGTTTTGGAGGAAGAAAATAAAGGTGTCTACGAAATCGACGGCTTCTATCCCGGTTATGGATTTACTATTGGCAACAGTTTGCGTCGCATCATCCTCTCATCTCTTCCGGGGGCCGCTATTACCGCTATCAAAATCGAGGGGGCCGAGCACGAGTTTTCATCAATCAAAGGTATCAAAGAGGACTTGGTGATGATAATGCTCAACATCAAACGACTTCGTATCAAGATGCTTACCGATGAACCTCAAGTCATTTCTATCAAAGCCAAAGGGGTCAAGACTATAACCGCTGGCGACATCGATGTCCCAAGTCAAGTTGAAATCATCAATCCAGAAATGGTCATCGCTACATTAACTGACAAAGATTCCGAATTAAATATGGAATTGACTGTAGAAAAAGGTTTGGGCTTTGTCACTCGTGATATGGTTGGCAAAAACAAAGTTGATATTGGTACCATTATTATGGATGCAAATTTTACTCCCATTCTAAAAGTCAGTTACGAAGTCGAAAATATGCGTGTCGGTGACCGCACCGATTTCAACCGTTTGCGTATTTCAATGGAAACCGACGGTAGTCTCACTCCTAAAGAAGCTCTTGAAAGTTCTATCAATATTATGATAGAACAATTAAAGGCGATTACCGGTTTTAAAGAAAAAGAAGAGGAAAACGAAGAGTTCTCAAGCGGAAATTCTGAAGGCGAAGGCGAGAGCGAAGACAACGGTTCCCAAAAGCTTGATCCAGAATTCCTAAAAACCCGCATTGAAAACTTAAACCTCGGAGCGAGGACCCTCAACGCACTTTCAAGCGCCAACATCCGCACCATAGGCGGTTTGGCTCGAAAGAAAGAGAAGGACATTTTGGAGGTTGAAGGTTTGGGCGCCAAGGGAGTTGCCGAAATTAAAAGAGTATTAGGCGAACACGGAATCACTCTGAAATAATTAAAAATTGAAAATTTAAAAATTCATGCAAAATCTTTCAATCTTTAAATCATTCAATCATTCAATCAATATATGAGACATCACAACGCAAACAGAAAATTCAGTCGAGTCCGCAAAGTAAGGAAAGCTTTGGTCAATTCACTTGCTCGTTCTTTAGTTTTGCATCAAAAGATGAGAACCACCGAACCCAAGGCCAAAGAAATCAGACCATTTGTAGAAAAGTTAGTCACCAAAGGCAAGCTTCAGACAGTTGCCGCTCGCAGAGCTATTATCGAAAAGATTGGCCAAAACGCTACCAAAATTTTGATGGACACTCTTTCCAAAAAATACAAAGACCAAAATGGTGGCTACTTGCGAATTACCAAAACCAAGCCTAGACTTTCCGATGGTAGCAAGATGGCAACAATAAGCTTTATTTAAAGATTGAAAATTAAAACATTGAAAATTCACTGAAAATTCTAAATTAGAAATTAAAAATTATGGAACATACAATAGACGCACAAAACAAAAAGTTAGGCAGATTGGCTACCGAGGTTGCCGTTATTTTGATGGGCAAAAATCGTCCTGATTTCGTCCGCAACGCTATCCCTGACATCAAACTCAAAGTGTTAAACGCCTCCAAGATTTCAGTCACCAACAAAAAGATGGACCAGAAGGTTTACAAAAATTATTCTGGCTATCCAGGCGGACTGAAAGAGCGAAGTATGAAAAAGGTAGTCGCTGACAAAGGTATGCGAGAGACTTTGCGTATTGCCGTCCGTGGTATGCTACCCAAAAACAAATTGCGAGACCAAATGATGAAAAATTTAATAATTAAAGAATAGTATGACAACCACCAAAGAAAAAACAGTCGGAAACAAAGAGCGATACATTGAAGCCGTAGGCCGAAGGAAAACTTCGGTAGCCAGAGTGCGCATCACTCCTTCTGCCAAAAATACTTTCAAAATAAACGACCGCGATTTGGTATCATATTTCCCAACTGCCGAACTCAGGAAGGTGGTAGAAGAAGCTTTGGGCAAAGTGAAAGCGGGCAACTTCACCATCACCGTTGTAGTGAAGGGTGGGGGAGTCCACTCTCAAGCTGAAGCCATAAGGCACGGCATCGCTCGCGCCCTAGTCATACACGATGAATCTTTCAAAACCAAAATCAAGACTGCTGGTTTCCTCAAGCGCGATCCTCGTGCCAAAGAAAGACGCAAATTCGGCCTCAAGAAAGCAAGAAAAGCGCCCCAATGGAGCAAGAGATAAACCCCACCCCGCACTTCGTGTCGCCCTCCCCTTGATCAGGGGAGGGAAATCCCCAACAACATTTTCAAGAACACCCCAGACCCCGTCTGGGGTGTTTTGTTGACAAAATAACTCTGGGGGTGTATAATTTAAGTTAGATTAGTCTTGGCACGTCGCTAAGGCACAACTTCAAACTGACGGAGCGGGAAGCCGAGTCACAAGGCTGCAGTGGGATACTGCAGAGAGGAGTTAGAAATGTCCGTTGGATATAAGGCAAAACTGGATGCAATGATGAAGGAGTTTCCCTTCATCGGTCGATACCTCGGAGACAAGACGCTCACGGAGCTTCCCAAGATCTCCAGAGTCGATCTAGATGTGATTGACAATTGGGGATACACTGAAGAGTGGCGCTGGTATAAGCGTATTGGTTACCCATCGCCAATTTCACGAAACTATTTTCTAATCAACAGAGGTGGTGAGGAAATAGCACGGGTCACACCATGTCACGTAGGAGCCGAACCGCGAGAAAAGCTTTGGGGAATCTTCAGTCGAAAACCCAAGGTGATCGAGACCAGAGGAGAAACGGTCTACGAAGCGGTGAAGAGGCTCAGTGATCCAGACCAGGTTAATTTTATTGTTAAGGTAGAAACTCTTGTTCTGCCAAGAAGAACACGAATCACCATCTACAAGGTCCCGGCGGGAATCCCATTCTCTGCCTGGATCACAAGGATTAAGGAGATCGCCGAGAACGAACTCACGCGCGAAATCTCAAAAATTGACACGGTGGAGTAAAACTCTACCACAGAGGCCCCCATTGCGAACAGCGATGCGGGGCCTTTCTTTTATCTATTTTTAATTCCGCCCCTCTCTTGTTGTAAGAGAGGGGTAGGGGGTGAGTTATTTAATAGGGCGAAGCCATCCACAAATCCCTCCTTAAAGTAAGGAGGGGGAAAGGGGGAGGTTAGAAAATGGGGTGGGGTCTGAAATTTGATTTCCGCCCAAAAATCAGTAAAATGACTACTATGCAAAATGAAAATGATGATGTAATTTTTGACGAAAATATTGATGAAGATGGGGGACACGACGATGGTGCTCTTATCAAAAAGTTGCGTTTAAAAATAAAAGAGTTAGAAGAAAAAAACTTGGAATATCTGACTGGCTGGCAAAAAGAGAGAGCCGACAGTATCAATTTAAAAAAGCGATTAGAAGAAGAGAAAAAAGAGTTTGCTAAATTTGCCAAAGAAGATATCGCCACCGAAATTATGACCGTTCTCGATTCATTTGATTCCGCTTTTAAAAATAAAGAGGCATGGGAAAAAGTAGATGAAAATTGGAGGCGAGGAGTAGAATATATTCATTCTCAACTCATAAATGTTTTAGGAAATCATGGCGTCTCAGTTATAAATCCACTAGGTGAGCAGTTTGACCCAAATCGTGATGAGGCGATTGAAAATGTTGCCGTAGAAGATAAAAAAGAAGACGGCAAAATATTAGAAGTCCTAAATGTCGGCTACGCTCTTCAAAACAAAATAATTAGAGCCCCTAAGGTTAAGGTTGGGAAATTTAGTAGCCAGTAGCTAGCATCTAGGTAAAAAGAAAGCCGCCGGTTTGATGTCCCGACAGCTTATTGGTTCCGGCGAGGATCTCATCACCGAAACAGATAATTTAGGAGCAAACCACCCACAGCCGCCCCTATACACACCCGAGAGAACTTCTTTTCTTCATGGTAAACAGCGGCAGGGAAAAACCCCGCCGACCAAACCAGAAGAGACAAGATGGTAATACCTAGGCCAATACCACGCATGATCTCCATACTGCCTCCTACATACATTATAGCAAACTTGGATATTAAAGTCAAGTGCATAAAAAAGCGAGTGGATGTATAATTTGTTCACAAAATATTATTATTTTTAACTCCTCCCCTCACATTAGACAAGGTGAGGGGCAATCCCGCCTTGGCGGGATGGGGTGGGGTTTGATAAAATCGGGGTGAGGTCTGATAAAAATTAAAAATTATTCATTTAACAAATACTATTATGTCAAAAATCATAGGAATAGACTTAGGAACTACCAACTGCGCTGTAGCGGTGATGGAAGCGGGAGCACCAAAAATAATTGAAAACATTGAAGGAGCGCGCACCACTCCCTCTATTGTCGCTATTTCTAAAACCGGTGAAAGATTAGTGGGCCTACTTGCCAGAAGACAAGCAGTCACCAATCCTCAAAACACTGTTTTTGGCATCAAAAGATTTATCGGTCACGATTTCAAAGAAGATGCGGTGCAAAAAGATAAAGACACTGTGCCTTTTGAAATTTCTGCTTCAAGTACTGGTAGTGTGCAGGTCAAAATGAACGACCATATTTACCGACCAGAAGAAATTTCGGCAATGATTCTTTCCAAACTCAAAGCTGATGCCGAAGCCAAGTTGGGCGAAAAGATTACTCAAGCCATTATTACCGTTCCAGCTTATTTCAACGACGCTCAAAGGAAGGCGACCAAAGATGCCGGTCAAATCGCGGGCCTCGATGTCCTCCGAATTATAAATGAACCAACCGCCGCCGCCCTCGCTTACGGTTTTAACAAAAAGAAAAACGAACAAATCGCCGTCTTTGATTTCGGGGGTGGAACTTTTGATATTTCAATTTTGGAAGTGGGTGATGATGTGGTTGAAGTCAAAGCGACAGATGGAGACTCACACTTGGGAGGTAAAGATATAGATCAAAAAATCATTCATTGGCTCGCCTCTGAATTCAAAAAAGAAAGTGGCATTGATATCACCAAAGATCCTCTAGCACTTCAAAGATTAGATGAGGCCGCTGAAAAAGCCAAAATTGAACTTTCTACTGCTACTGATACCGAAGTCAACATTCCTTTTATCACTTCAGATTCTTCCGGACCTCGCCACCTTCTTATCAAAATGAATCGCGCTAAATTGGAGGAAATCACTGACGAATTTATCCAAAGAGCGATGGAGATTACCAAGCGTGCGATTGAGGCTTCACCTTTTAAAGTGGGTGAAATTGAAGAAATTGTTTTAGTCGGAGGACAAACTCGTATGCCAAAAATTATTGAAGAAGTTAAAAAGTTTTTCGGCCGTGAACCAAACAAATCAATCAACCCTGACGAAGTCGTCGCTCTCGGCGCCGCTATTCAAGGTGGTATCATAGGTGGTGATGTCAAAGATATTTTACTTCTCGATGTTATTCCGCTCTCCCTTGGTATTGAAACTATGGGCAGTGTCGCTACCAAATTAATTGAAAGGAACACGACCATTCCAGCTTCTAAATCTCAAGTATTTTCTACCGCTGCTGACAATCAAACCAGTGTTGAAATCCATGTAGTGCAAGGCGAGCGTCCACTTGCGACCGACAACCGCACCCTCGGCCGCTTTATCTTAGACGGCATTCCTCCATCACCACGCGGCGTTCCTCAAGTTGAGGTCACTTTTGATATTGACGCCAACGGTATCCTAAATGTTAAAGCCAAAGACAAATCAAGTGGCAAAGAGCAATCCATAAAAATTGAGGGAAGCTCAGGCCTTTCCAAAGAAGAAATTGAGAGAATGCAAAAAGATGCCGAAGCGCACGCCGCTGATGACCTCAAAAAGAAAGAGACAATCGAAGCCAAAAATTTGGCAGAGCAACTCATTTATACAACAGAGAAAGCACTCAAAGAGGCAGAGGGTAAAATAACTGATGAAATTAAAAAGGGCGTAGAGGAAAAAGTTAGCGAACTAAAAACAGTCAAAGACCAAGATGATTTGGGAGCGATCAAAACCGCAACCGAAAATCTCTCCAAAGAAATTCAAAAAATAGGGGAGTATATGAGTAAGAATCCAGAATCCAGTAGCCAGGAAGAAAAGAAACCCGAAGAGCCAAAAGAAGAGGAGAAACCCGAAGAAAATAAATAATGCTTGACTTTTGTCTTCACTAGTATATACTATATGTATTAGTGCCTTCGGGCTCCGAGAAACCTCACCTTAGACGTGAGGTTTCGATTTTATAACAAATCTTTTAATTTTTTATGAATCACTTTAAATTCTTGTTCAGATATTCTACCAATCTTACGCAATAATCGTTTTGTACTAAATGTCTTGATTTGTGATAATGCCACCCACGATACACCTTGATCGTGTGTAATTTTTTGATAAAACTCTCCAACTTTTTCATTGGTAGTTAGTGGTATTCCCCAAAACATATCTTTGTTAAATTTTTTGATTACCAATACTGGTCTCTCAAAATTTTCGTGTTTACCATCTGTTTCAACACCAACATTTACTCCAATAGCACACCACCATATTTCACGAGGATAATAAAAGAAGTTATAACCAACTTCTCGTTTATCAGTTTGTTTCTTTTCTTTATTCCAATTATCAAAATCTTTGTGCATAAAAATATTATAATATGAAAATCATATTTAAAAAACGAAAAGTGGGTTATTCTTGAATTTAACCCAATTTTTGCTATAATAAGGTCGCATTTCAATGGACGTTAATGCGACATGATTTCGCTAAATCAAATATGAAGAACTACTACGACATATTAGGTGTGGGCAAAAAGGCCTCAAAAGACGAGATCAAGAAGGCTTTTAGGTCTCTAGCACACAAATATCATCCAGACAAAAAGGGGGGAGATGCTGAAAAGTTTAAAGAAGCTAATGAGGCTTACAGCGTCCTTTCCGATGACCAAAAACGCGCTCAATATGACACTTATGGCCAAACATTTGCTGGTGGTAATGGTGGTGGCTTTAGTGGTAATTGGGAAGATATTATGCGGCAAGCCGGTCAAGGCGGTTTTGATTTCTCAGGTTTTGCAAACGGCGCGCAAGGTGGCTTCTCAGCCGAGGGCTTCGATTTAGGTGACATTTTTGGAGAATTCTTTAGTGGTGGCCGAAACTCCCGGGTAAAACGCGGCAGAGATATTTCAATTGATATTGAACTCGAATTTTCCGAAGCGATTTTTGGTGTTGACCGCGCTATCCTTTTAAATAAAATTTCAGTCTGTCAGACTTGTGACGGCACCGGTGGCAAAAAGGGGACTGAGCAAGTCACTTGCCAAACCTGCAACGGCAAAGGCAAGATTCGCGAAATGAAAAGATCAATTTTCGGTTCGATTGAAGTAGCTCGCACTTGCGAAACCTGTGTTGGCTCTGGCAAAGTGCCCAAAGAAAAGTGCCAAATCTGCGACGGCCTCGGCATTCTCAAAAAAGAAGAAGAAATAAAAATCAAAACCCCAGCCGGCATTGATAACGGCGAGATGATTCGTTACTCGGGCGGTGGCGAAGCAGTCAAGGGCGGCACTCCTGGAGACCTTTACATCAAAATTCATGTCAAAGGGCACAAATTATTCCGCAAAGAGGGCAATGACCTCATTATGAATCTCGATGTCAAACTTTCCGACGCATTGCTTGGCGCCAAAATTGATATTCAAACACTCGACGGACTTTCCACACTCAATATTCCTGAAGGTGCAAACACTGGCGACATTTTGCAAATCAAAGGCAAGGGTGTGCCGAGCGGCAACAGACGTGGTGATATCTTAATTAATCTCAAAGTCACTTTGCCCAAGAAGCTCTCCAAATCAGCTCGTGAAGCGGTTCAAAAATTAAAAGAAGAAGGTCTATAATTATATTTAAATGGACACCATTAGTTCGAAGGAAACTAAAAGCAAAAGTAGTTTAGAAAATTTTAAAAATTTATTTAGAAATACCAGTCGAATTTTCAAAATTCTTTTCCAAAACATGCCATGGCTTTTTTCGGCCATGATTTTTTTGACTATCATAATAGGCGTAGTACCAATTTTTTCGGCCCAGGCTCTCGGTACACTTATAGACAAAATAATTGAAGGGGTTGGCGCCCAAGATGTCTCCATCGCTTATCCGGCCCTTATTTTGTTTGCCGTTCTCACTGCCATACCGACAGTTATAAGAAATTTTATATCATTTTTAGACCGTCATCTGTTTTTAAAAATGCAAGATCTATTTGAATTAATGGCCCTCAAAAAAAGAGGTTCATTTGATATTGCTCAATATGAAGACCCTAAATTTCAAGACCGACTACAGCGAGCTTTCAATAACGGCATTTATCCTCTTATAAATATTGTTGAAAATCAGCTGACAAATTTGGAAGTTACTTGCGGTATTATTGTTGGTTCTATCGCCGCCGCAACAATCGATTGGCGCGTCTTTCTTTTAGTTTTCATAACCGCCATACCAAATTTTTGGATAGAAATCAAACACGGTGGTCGTATCTGGGGCATTTGGGCCAAAAATAGTACCGAGCAAAGACGCTACCAAGATTTGCGAAGATTTTTCAATCAGAAAATTTCTGTAATTGACGGGCGACTGTACCAAGCCAGTGGTAAATTTTTATCAAACATAAAAGAAATTTTACATAAATTTACAAACGAACAACTTTCAGCCGAACACTGGAAAACTTTGATGAAAACTGCCGCCAGCATCTTTGCCGCTCTAGGACTCTTCGTTGGTACCGCCATCATCATAAACGAAGCAGTAGCGGGCGTTATAGCTATCGGCACAGTCGTATTTGCTTTTCAAACTTTAAACCGTGTCAGCGGTTGGACTTCCAGCATGCTCTCTAGCACCGCCAGACTTTTAGAAAGAAATCTTTACGCTACCGATATTTTCAGTATATTTGACCAAAAATTAGTACTAGAGTATTCCAAAAATCCTCAGAAACTGTCTTTGGAGTCCGCTCCCACTGTCGTATTTGAAAATGTTTCTTTTAAATATCCTGGGCAGGAGAAGTGGGCACTGCAAAATATTTCTTTTACCTTAATGCCAGGTCAAAAAATTGGCTTGGTAGGCAATAATGCCGCCGGCAAATCCACACTGGTGCGCTTGATTTTGCGTATCCATGACCCAGTAGAAGGCAAAATCACTGTTAACGGCATAGATTTAAAAGATCTTGACATAGAAGAGTGGTGGAGTCGTCTTGGAGTTTTGCTTCAAGATTTTACTACTTACAATTTCACTGCCAAAGAATCAATTGCTATAGGTGACACGCTAGGTGATGTCAATATTGATGAAGTCAAAGTCTCTGCTCAAAAAAGTACTAGTAGCGGTTTTATAGAAGAACTTGAAAACAAATACGAACATATGATTGGAGTTGAATTTGGTGGCATTGAACCATCCAAAGGTCAAAGACAAAAGTTGGCCATCGCTAGAGCTTTTTATAAAGGTAAAAGATTTTTGATTTTAGACGAGCCTACCGCATCGATTGACGCTGAATCAGCTGATACCATATTTAATGAAATCGAAAACCTGCCAAACACTGTTTCTGCTATTTTGATTTCTCACAACTTCGCCACCATCAAAAGAGCTGATGAAATAATCGTCTTACACGAAGGCAAAATAGTAGAAAAGGGTAAACACCAAGAACTATTAGACTTAAACGGCAAATACGCTGCTGCTTACAACAAACAGAAAAAGGATTTTGAATAAAAAGGATGAATAATATGACCCCTTGACAAAAAAAGTGACAGGAATACCATTATATTCAGACAGGTTCGTCCTGTATACTTTGGATAGGAGGGTGATATAGCTAAACCCTCCTTGAGGAAAGGAGAAACGAGGTGATTCAAGAAGTAACAACAAAACAAAGTCTGTCCCAGTCGGTAATTCCGGCAGTGCCAGGCGAGTATTACTCCTATTCCGCGAGATTCACAGCAGAACAACCACTGTACGTTTTCATGAAGTGTAAGGCAAACAAGGTTCGTTCTATCGCCGACGCAAAGAGTCTCGGTCGCGAAGCTAATCTTCTCTTCTTGCTCGAAAGTTCATCCCAAGCGCAAGTTTGCTCGGTCAGGGAAGCGTGTACTTGTGGGCTATTGGGTAATTTCGTCAGCAAGGAACTGTTTGGCGAGACGTGGATTGGACGTGCAGGAATCACAGCAGAAAACTTCTGCGAGGTCCGCTCCCAAAAGGATGTGGCCACACTGGTAAAGATCTGCCGAAACACATGCTCAAAGCGCGAGACATCTATCGTGCTATCTAACGGCACGGTCATCGCAATGATGACCGACGGTGGGAAATACGGCATGTTTCTAGTAAATGATCTCACGCCAACATCGATCCAGATCGATGCCTGTCACATCCTGCTGTGACCTTTCAGGTTACAACATCGCCTGCCACCAGGGGAAACATCTCTTGGTGGCAGGTTTAATCTAAAATTACAGATAAAAAATACGAATTATAAAAACATGAGAACGATTTTTCCGAAAAAATTAAAAAAGGGTGATAAAGTTATGGTAATAGCGCCCTCTGATTCTTTGAAACTTATTTCTAAAGAAATTAGATCAATTGCAAACAAGAGATTCACCGAAATGGGATTGAGATTATCTTTTGCTAAACATGTCAATGAATTGAATGAGTTTGATTCCTCAAGTATAAAATCCAGAGTTAGTGATTTACACAATGCTTTTTCTGATAAAAGCGTAAAAGCAGTGTTTGCTGTTATTGGAGGCTTAAATTGTAATCAACTTTTAAGATATCTAAATTGGAATCTAATAAAGAAAAACCCAAAGATTTTAGTAGGTTATTCAGACACGACAGCCCTACAAAACGCTATTTATGCAAAAACTGGCCTAGTTACATATTCAGGACCGGCCTATTCATCTTTTGGTCAGAAATTATATTTTGATTATACGTTGGAATATTTTAAAAAATGCATTTTTGATAATAAAGGTTTTGACATATTACCAAGCAAAACATGGAGTGATGACAGATGGTATTCAAATCAAAAAAACAGAAAATTAATAAAAAATAAAGGATGGTTGAATATCAACACTGGAAAAGCGGAAGGTAGAATATTAGGGGCGAATATTTGCACTTTCAATCTTCTTCAGGGGACTGAGTATTTTCCGGATATATCCAATTCTATTTTATTTTTAGAAGATGATGCAGAATCTATGTTGGGTAATTTTGATCGTGACATGCAATCTCTTATACATCTTCCAAATTTCAATACAGTAAAAGGTTTAGTCATAGGACGATTTCAGAACGCAAGTAAAGTAAAGACTAAACACTTAATAAGAGCAATCAAATCAAAAACTGAATTGAATCGTATACCGGTATTGGCGAATGTGGATTTTGGGCACACTAATCCCATGATTACTTTCCCCATTGGAGGAAAAGCTCAACTGGTTATCTCTAACAAAAAATCAACCTTGAAGATAACCAAACACTGATTTTAAATCTTAAATTTTTATAAATCAAACCAGCATCTTAAATTCACCGTTTTTTGTGTTATAATTTCCAATTTTTCTTTGTCTGGTGGAATTCACTCTTTCCAACCAAAACCTTTCACGTCAGGACTGTGTTGAAATTAATTCTATTTTATACACAGGCTCACTTACGCTAGATACGATATGGTGATATTATTATTGTGAAGGATTTTATCTTTTATAATAAAAAAATGATGCAAAAAATTTTTTCATACAAGTATTTATTTTTAGGTTTATTAATCTCCGTTTTAATTCCATTTTCTTTTGCTCATGCTGACCCGGGAGACACTTCTATCACTATACCTCCAGACTATGCTGGCGGACAGGTAACCGTCACCGTCGAGGCGGTAGGTGGGCAAACAGCTGCCCTTACCGTCATTCTAAATCCTCCAAACCCCACGCCCTGCACTGTTTTAAATTCTTCACTTTCGGCCAGTCCGGACCCAATATTAGTTGGGAGTGGTGTTTCTACAGGTATAACAACAATTTCCGCTAACGCAACCTGCGCTTATGATATTAGAATAAATAGCACTTCTGGTTCTACCTTTGCTCAAGAAGGACCTGGCGCATGGTCAGGACCTACTGGAAATTGGGTATCAAACGGTACAGTCTTTTATTTACAAAAAAGAGGTGACTCAACTGCTGAAGGCACTCTTAAAACAGAGACTGTAAACCTTATAGCTATACCGACTGTCACTCTAACTCCCAGCACCTCTTCCATCACCCTTCCAACAAATTCTTTTACTCTCACTTGGACGACGACAGATTCACCGACCAGTTGTACTGCTTCTGGTAGTTGGAGTGGTTCTAAGATTACTACTGGCGGCTCTCAGACCATAACCGTCTTAACTGCTGGAACTTACACATATAATTTAACTTGTACCAATACGGCCGGAACTTCATCAATTAAAACTACAACCGTTGTGGTCAATCCAGTAGGTGTAGTGGCCCCAAACACCCCAACCGGGTTTTCAGCAGTTGCCAGCGTTTCTTGTGGCACTGGTCAAATCAACCTTTCTTGGAACGCATCATCTGGCGCCACTAGTTATACTTTAAAAAGAGATGGTTCAACTATATATACCGGTTCCGGTTTATCATATTCTGATACTGGTTTAACTGCCGGTTCAAACCATTCCTATACAGTTTCTGCATCTAATTCAGCCGGCACATCGGCCACAGCTTCTGCTTCGGCCAACGCTCCTGCCGCTTGTGTTATATCAGTGCCAAATGTAACTTTCACAGCTAATCCGATTTCCATGACTCTTCCTACTACAAACTCCACCACTCTTACTTGGTCTAGTACAAATTCACCAACTAGTTGTACCGCATCTTCCAATCCGGTCAATTCCAATTGGAATGGAGCAAAATCTACATCTGGTGGCTCTCAAGTAATTTCTGGCCTAACAGCGGGTTCAAAAATATTTTATTTATATTGTACAAACTCGGGAGGTAATTCGATTACACAGAGCCAGACCGTCAATGTCATTAACGCTGGCGCGCCAAATCCAGATCTAAAAGGCACAATATATGAAAACTGGACAGGAGATGATCGCACGGCAGTTTGGAATGCTTACAGCAACATAAACGGTCCAGTCAATGTCTACAACAAAGCCACTTATGCTCTGTCATGGCCCGCTGTTTCCAATGCCACTTCTTGCACCTTAGATGGTTCACCAGTTTCAGTCTCTGGTGGCACCATAAACACTTATATAGCAACTCTTACTTCAAAAACTCACACTCTATCTTGTACTGGAGCCGGAGGCACCACAGTTGACACTTTTGTTTTAACGATACCTCCAATGCCCACCAACCCAATAGGCACTTGCCCGACTCCCTACACCGCCGCGAGCCTAAGTTGGACCGCTCCTGCCGGTTATAATACTTTTTTCGTCAGATTAAATGAATATGTTAGTCCTACTGAAAATGGATATACTTGGCCACCTGATATTGCTACTGAAGTGATCGGCACTACATGGACTCCCGCCACTACCCCTGGCCAATCTTACACTTGGTGGATATCAACCAAAAATACCGGCAACGGCGCCTGGAGTGAAGATGTGGTTAGTTATAATCTTGTTTGCAATGTCGCAACCTTCCCACTCACTGTCACCAAAGCTGGCACTGGTACAGGCACCATCACTCCATCAACCGGAACTATCAGTTGGAGCGGAAACACTGGTACTGCAACATATAATTCCGGCACTTCCGTTACTTTGACTGCCGCAGCAACTGGCGGCTCAACTTTCACCGGTTGGTCAGGGGGGTTATGTTCTGGCACTGGCACCTGTGTAGTATCGATGACTCAAGCTAGAGATGTAACTGCGACATTTACCGCCTCAACTATGTCTGGCACCCTCACCCCACCAACCACTTCTTGCACTATTGCCTCAGGAGCAAGTAGTTGCAATGTAACTATGTCTTGGACTACCACCAACCCAGTCGGCACTTCGGCCATAACCTCAAATTATCCTTCTTCAGGCACCACTGTTGCTAGTGGAGACACCGGCACCAATGTTCCTTTGGCTGTTCCGTATTTATCCAGCCCTAGGACATTCTACCTCTACAATAATTCCGTTTTGCTTGCTCAAAGCACTGCCACGGCTAGTTGTATATCGGGGACTGTTTGGGATAGTGGTAGTGGCAAGTGTGTATTATCTGGAGGTGGCGGATCAGCTTCCTGTAATACTACTGACTGGTATGCAACTAATGGTTGGAATTACAGGAAGGTTATCGTTATTGATAAAACTAAAGTTTCAAGTGATCAATCAAACTTCCCCGTTCTTATAAGCACAACGATTGGCACCAGCCCCCAGACTAATGGAGAGGATATTTTGTTTACTAACTCAGATGGAAAGACAAAGTTATCTCATGAAATAGAAAAATACAACGACACAACGGGTGAACTCATTGCTTGGGTGAAGATACCGACTCTCTATGGTTCAGCTTCAGTCAATACAAATACAATATACATGTATTATGGTAATTCAGGCGCAAGCAATCAGCAAAATGTCTCTGGTACCTGGGATGCTAATTTCAAAGGTGTATGGCATTTGCCCAATGGTACGACACTTTCAGCCACAGATACCATTGGCAATGGGAATGGTTCGGTGGTGGGAACACCAACAGCTGGTACAGGCAAAATTGATGGTAGTATGGACATTGACTCAACGGGTGATTATATAAACGCGGGTAATAGTAGTGAGTTCAATTTTACTTCCAATGCCTTTACTATAGAAGCGTGGATTAAACCTCCAGCTTCTGGTCAAGCCAACTATCAAACATTTATTGCACGCGGAACTTACCTTGCCAACGGATGGTATATACAAACTGATAATTCTGTCAACAAGAACGGTGTATGGTTCGTTACTAACACAGCAGGAAGCAACCGATTAACACAGGCCGCCAACAAACTTACTTTGAGCGCATGGAATCATGTTGCTGCGGTTAGGAATGGTACGAGTGTTAGAATTTATGTTAATGGTACAGACCAAACGACCAGTGCTGGTTCTCATGTTGACCCTGTTTCAATTTCCACTAACTTAATAATTGGCAAATGGTTGAATGGGATGGATGAGGTAAGGATTTCAAATACCAACCGTTCCGCGGATTGGATAAAAACAGAATATAATAACCAATCAAGTCCATCCACTTTTATCAGTATTAGTGAGCAATGCTTACCGTCCAATTCATCTACCGTAACCATCAATGCCGGTGATACCGACATTCCATACAACACATCAACCACCATTACTTGGTCATCAACTGGTGCTACTTCTTGTTCTGTTTCTCCAACTGGCTGGACAGGTCTTTCTGGTACTCAACCTACTGGCAATTTGACTACATCAAAAACTTATACTCTCTCCTGCAACCCTGGACCCGTGACTGATGACGTCACCGTTAATGTTGAAACCCAATCGTCTTATGCTATAAATGTAATAAAATCAGGACAGGGGACAGTGGTCAGTTCTCCTGCCGGTATAAATTGCGGAACAGGATGTTCTTCTCAATCTTCAAACTTCCTTTCTGGTACTTCTGTTACACTCACCGCTAGCCCATCTTCTGGCCGAATATTTACAGGGTGGGGTGGTAGTTGTTCTGGAAATGGCACTTGCACTATCATCGTTAGTAATCCAGCTACTGTTTTTGCTAACTTTGCAATCGACCCAACTTACAAAGAATTTTAAAAGCTTATAAAAATTATTAAAATATTATGGATTACCAAGAATATCAAATAAAACAACCTTTAGCAGAACAACCTAAGAAGCGGATTGGTAAAAAAGCGTTTCTGAGTGTTTTGATTTTAGTCATTTTAGTAGTAGCTGGTTGGTTCTTGTATGAAAATTTAAGAGGCCCGGTAATCAATGATACATTGCCTGACGGCTACGTTTTCAACAATTTGGGCCAATTTCCAGAAGGTTTTCCTGTTGAACTTATTTTAAATAGAGACAGTTCGAAATGGCAGAGATCCGAAGACACTCTAAGTGGCGCAGGTGAGCGCATCCGAGTAGTTGAGCTTCTTTATCCAAATCCGTCCGAGACATTTGAAACTGATTTGGCAAAACACATCGAATCATTTAGCTGGAAAAGTATTGAAGCCAATGGTTCTGGAAATTCTTCCTACACTGTTTATGAATTAAGTGGCAACAGATTTATTTTGACAAGCACCAAGACCGATACCGGTTTATTTATAAATATGTCCCTTATTACTTATGTTTTAGAATAAATAATATGAAAATTTCAAAATTAATTTCAACAATCTTTATATTCACTCTTATTGTTAGCTTTTTCGTTTCTAGCACAGAAGTATCAGCAGCATCATGCCCCGATGACTGGAATTATACTCCGCAAATTGAAGTAAATATTGCTTCAAATACATTTTATAGCGATAGTGGCGGGTCAGTTAATCTCCCTTATGGTGTTTCAATACCATTTACAGTAGGGAGTCATAACCATCCACCATCATCCATCATCACAATCACTTATCCCTATGGCTCAGTGGCAACTTACCCAAGTCAATCCGACGGAACTTTTAGGTCCTTAACGATTCCGGCAATAAATGAAGCCGTAAACGGAGAGAGGTCATTAAATGTCTCTCTGAATCCCAATTGTACTTATGTCGTTGGTCTTCCACAGCAGGGAGAACCTGCACCTACAGTGAACCTCAATATTCCAATTTATGTTACCGCACCCTCTACTTGCACCATTGACACTTTCATTTGTTCTGTCGGTGTCCTTTCGTGGAGCACATCAAACTGCACCACTCGAAGCATAGATAATGGTATTGGTAGTGTCGGCCCCGCCGGCAACACTGCTGGCACTAATGGCACCACTTATGTCATGCAAGCTTCTAATTCTGGAAGTTCAAAAACCTCATCTGCTACTTGCCCAAATGCATCCCTTTCCGCATCTTGGAACCAAACCGGTACTACAAATTTGATTATAAACAATGTGACCCCTGGTCAGGTAGTCCCACTATCTTTCAAATTTTGGAAGGTGGGGGATGGGAGTTTGAAGTTTTCTAGATGTTTTCCAGGCTCAGGCGCAATACCCTCAAACAATATTTTGGTTATTTGTCCCACTCCATTTGGCGCAGAAATATCAAATTACCCTTAAATTAAGTATCGATAATACGGCTTTGTCAACTTGACAAGTTCAGGTTTTTAAATATACAATATATACGGAGGTACTTTGAAATGAAGTACGCACTGTCTGTCTTCTTCGTTTTAATGTTCACCTTCGCGGTGAGCATCGTTGAGGCCCAAGAGCCTCGCAATCTTTATAAGATGCCACCGGATTATAAAGAGCTTGTTCCGCCTGACAAACTGACTTCAGTCCAGACCCGTTGTCTGGAGATGGGACTTGGTCTCGGTCCATTTGGGGAATGTATGGATGAGTGGATGATCCCATGGATCGCCTACGGAAAAGATGGTGTGGATAGTGAAAAGTGGACTTCCATATTCCGGTGGACAAATCGCAAGATGGATGACTCTGCTCATGGGGGAGTCACTGTTCATTTGATCCTTATGGGACTGGATGGAAAAAGTGATATGGTAGACGGGCGAGTAACATCTAACGCCTATCTTAGGGACAACAAAAGCACTTCTGTTGTTCCCATCAGTGGGGTATCATACCCACTGATGCCCAAAGAATCTGTCGAGGCAGAATTCATGTATCCTGTCTCATACGATTCGGGGCTTCAACCTTCCCCCGACCCCAACCGTCTCGCTGTTGGAGGGCTGTGGTTAAGGTACACCATCCCAATCGGGGCTGAACCAGAAAACCTTCTTGGCCTCGTTCCCAGCTCACTGAGCTTCATGAGGCAAAACCCTCAGGGGGCCTATAGCTGGAACGCCACCATAAACACGATGAAGGCTGCGCCGTATTTGGGCTCGCAGTTCTCCGAAACCTTTGTTCTTGAAGACAGGGGGCAGGACTTCAAGATCACAAGCGCCGCTGTCGCCAACCCGACAGAGCAACCAATCTTCGTGGATATCACACTCCACGATGAAGAAGGAGCGTTTGTCGCTACTCGCAGGATATTTCTGCAAGCAAAAGCGACTAATGGGTTCCTGTTCAGGGAACTATTCGCCGATAACGCGATGTTCCCAAGGGGAAAAGACTTCACTGGTACTGTCACCTTCGCAGTGGCAGAACCGGGAATCTTGAACCCTGGACTTAACCCGCTAATCGTCGCCACCGTCTTCCATCGTTTCGGCGACTCGATGGGTAACCTCCAGGTTTACCCCGTTGCCAAACCCTAGGTGCTCATGATTTTCAAGGAGGACATCATGAGAGCCACCAAACCAAAGCCCGCGCGCAGGTTCCAACCAGAACCATCGCCCGGGCTTTTCACTTTATTGACAAAAAGATTATAAATTGGAGAATTCTGAAAATTCTTGCTATTATTTGAAAATGAATGAAAAACCAATAATTTCCATCGTTTTAGGAACTTACAATAGAAAAAATTTCTTAAAAGAAACAATAAAAAGTATTCGAAATAACAATATCAATGTTCCTTACGAAATCATTGTTATTGATGGCGGCTCAAGTGATGGTAGTTTAAAATATTTACTCAACCAAAAAGATATAATTACAATTATTCAGCACAACAGAGGAGTGTGGAAAAATAAACCAATTCAGAGAAAAAGTTGGGGATACTTTATGAATATTGCTTTTAAGGCATGCCACGGTAGTTATATTGTCATGTTGTCTGATGATTGCATAATACTACCTAATTCAATAATGAATGCTTACGAGATATTTCTTAATAATAAAAACAAAAAAATTGGCGCTGTTGCCTTTTATTTTAGAGATTATCCAATCCAAAAATATTACTCAGTACTCTATACCTTCAAACATACTTTATTTGTTAATCACGGTATGTATCTCAAAAAAGCCTTGGTAGATGTGGGTTATATTGATGAAGATAATTATGAATTTTATTACGCCGATGGAGATTTATGTGCAAAAATATGGACAAAAGGTTACAAAATTCTTGATTCTGAGAAATCAGTAGTGGAACACTTTTTCCACGCCAACGAAGACATCCGAAGCTCAAATTATTTAAATAAGTATGAAAACTTTGAAACATTTAAAAAGACCTGGCGTGATATATTTTATACACCTGAAATATATAATGTAAGAGCCAAAAAAAATCTCAATTTTGTAGACCCATTAAATACTGCAAAAATATTTGATAAAATATATAAGAGCAGATTAGATTATTATAAGGAACTCATAAATACATACCTCCATAGAGGCGACCGACTAGACCAAGAAAAGATAAGGGTTTCAATTGGGATAATTATAAAATTTCAAAACGAAGTTTTGTTAGAAAAAAAATACGGCAAATATTATCTACCAAAAATAGACAATCTGGACAGAGATAAATATGAAGATTACTTCATGAACATATTTGAAAAAAAATTATTTGAAACTGAACACACAACTAAATTGCTTGGTCAATCAGGCCTACGACCAGAAAATGAAATTTATTTTTTTCTGATCAAATTTAACAACAAAATAAACGTCAACTTGAATTCGTTAGATGTTTTTATGAACAATCAAAAAGATTATGAATGGACTGACATAAATCAATTAAATAATCAAAATACTAATCCCAACCACATTCCATTTATTAATATGGAGTAATTAGATATTTTTATTAATCACATCTTGAAAAATATCGTCTAATAGTTTAATTCGTATATCCCAATTTAATTTTTCAGCTACTTCTTTTTTTGCTAATTCTCCCACTAATTTTTTTTTGTTTTCGTCATATATCAACACCGAAAGAATATTGAATAGACCATTCACACTTTTGGGCTCAACAAGATAACCATTAACGCCAGACTCTATCACATCCTCACTGCCGGATCCAATAGTAGTAATTATCGGGCTACCAACAGACATTGCTTCCAAAACAACACCCATTAGGCCATCTTTTTCATAAGAAGGAAAAACTGATACATCTGCAAAACCAAAATAATCTGTCGGATTTGTAACTGTTCCGCATAAAGTAATTTGTTTTTCTAATTTAAACTTATGTATATATTCAATTATTTCATTTTTTTGTGGGCCATCACCTAATATCCATAAATGCACGGAACTGTCCATGAATGACACCAAACTGAATGCTTCTAACAAAGTCATTATCCCTTTTCTTTTTATAAGTCTACCAGCAAACACAATATTGTATTTATGTTTATGAGAAATATTATGTACTTTTACAGGATAAACTACCCCTGTTCCAAGTACATATTTGTTAGGAACATCTTTAATTTGTTCTCGCCATTTTTGTTCCACAAGATTACTAATCGAAATTACACTATCTACTTGATTAAGAAAAGATTTATACATATCGATAATGTTTGTTGGATATCCACAGAGATATACAACATTTTTTGATTGAAATGGCTTATTTAGAGCATCTGGAAGATAATAGCTGAGAATAACATCATTATTTTCCTCGTTAAGTTTATTAAAAATTAAAGTATTAAAAAAAAACGATTCTGTTTTCCACCGATTTTCGTCTCCGTTGGAGTCAGCCGCATATAAATTTTCAAATTTTTGAGGAACTACATGTTCAAAAACATTAAACCTTGGTTTTTTTAGATATGATTTATACAAGATACTTTTTTGTCCAGCAGGGTGCAAAATAGTATGCAGAGTAACATTATGTCCAAGCTTGCTTAATAATTCAGCATGTATTAATGAGATTTTCTCGGAACCACCAACATAATATGATGTTCTTGGCTGTATTATTCCAATCTTCATTTTTTGGTTATCATTTTTATAAAATCATTAAATTGGGCTCTTCCAGTTTCACTTCTACCCATCCACGGAATATAATTAAATAAATCTTCATAATAGACAAAAATTCGCTCTTCAGTTTCAAAACCATCTTTTAAAGGCTCAAATTTTTTAAAATTATCTACTACCGAAAAATAACGAATTTCCTGGTGATGTTTATCTTCATCATCTTTACCGTTGGGATTTATATACTCCAAAGATCCAAGCAAGACAGGGTTTGATAGTTGAATCTGTGCCTCCTCCAAACATTCTCGAATTAAAGCATTACGCGCTGTCTCACCATTCTCTATTTTGCCTCCCGGTAATGTAAATCTTTTTTCTTCTTTGTCCCTAACCAACACCACTAAATTATTACTTGTCATCAGAAACCCGTATACTTGATGTAAAATTACATTTTCTAATATTTCCCCAGGATGCCAAATAAACTTGACCTCTTGACCGTTTCTTATAACTGTTTCTGATGTTGTATTTGACATTATAAATATAATAAAGGAAATCGGCCGTGATGTAAATACTCTCGGCCGATTTAAATATCTGGATAGGGGACAAAGACGCCCTCACAATACCCAAGTTGTATCCTTTCTCCAGTGATTTCACGTTGAATTCTAGAGGCTACAGCTTGATGCGTGACGACAACAAGGAGATTATTGGGCAACCTTTGATCGTTATTGACCCTAGAAATAAAACGACGAATCCTAACAAGAAAATTTGATTGAGACTCGCCATATCTAATGAAAAAACTCTGTAGTAGTGGAAAAGTTGGCTCTCCATCAGTATTAACGATAGGATCTCCAAACCTGTAGTGAATCTGCCCATCTAGAATCTTGTTGTTAAAGATCTCCCATGCTGTTTCCAATGGCACATACCTTCCGTTAGTGAGAAGAGAATGATCAACGTGAAACTGACCCTGATAAAATTCTTTAATATCAGCGTCCTCTTGGAGATCAAGGTTATAACCAAATTTCGATAATGTGCCGGCCAAGTGTTGCGCTGTTTGACTTGTTCTCTTTGACGGACCATACACAACAGTAAAAGTAATTTCTGTTGAAAATATTACTTTTACACGAGAAACGATGCCTTCAATTTGATTTATCGAATCAGGTATCAACGGTTGATTCAGATTTGTGTCCAACGTATCATTATCTTGACCATGTCTTACCAAAAGAAACTCTTTTGATGGATCAGGTCTTTTTTCTATGAGGTTGTACATGCCCAACTCCTTTCTAAAGTTCTTCTAACTTTAGCTTAACCTATTTATAATATTTTGTCAAATTTAAAATAATTCCTTTAAAAGAGGAGTGGGTGACTCAATGGGGAACCTCAAGGTTTACCCCGTCACTCGACCCCAGTAGGCACTTATGATTTCAAGGAGGACATCATGAGAGCCACCAAACCAAAGCCCGCGCGACTGCGTTCCATCCGGAACCGCATCGCCCGGGCTTTTCACTTGCTTAAAAAACTCTAAAACCAACATTTAAAATCCCCAATTTTCTGTGTTATAATTTTGGGATGGATATATTAAAAAATTTCAATGTAACAAAATATGAAGGTAATCTGGTGAATGGGATAAAAATAACATTATTTTACCGTCCTGGTGCACCCATCACTACAACAGCGATCCTAAGATCAGGTTCTAAATATGACCCTTATGAAAGCCCCGGCATATCTCATTTTATAGAACATATGATAATGAATGGGTCTCCAGAGTTTCCATCTAAAGACCTATTGTCCGAGCATATTGAGTCAGTTGGTGGCAGTTATAGTGCATCAACTAATCAAGATTTTTTATTTGTAAATACAGAGATTTCTGACAAAGAAGATTATGGAAGAGTGGGTGATATTTTTAACGCGACTCTTTGTCGTCCACTTTTGGATAAAGAAAAATTTGAAAATGAAAAACAAATTGTAATAAATGAAATACGGAAAAGTAATTCTAACCCGAATCAAATACTTAACAATACTGCAATACGATTATTCTTTAAGAACACTCCATTTGGACATGAAGTAATGGGAAACGAGCAGAGCATATCAAAATTGGGCTACGATGAAATGATTTCCGAACATAAAAAACTATTTGATGAGTCCAGAATCACTTTTGTAGCCTCAGGCGACATATCCCTTGAAGAGATAACTTCTCATTTAAATAAACTTATTTTTTTGGAGGGCAAAACTTTTACCGAAACAAACAAACAATTAGAGCCAACTAATGCAAATGATACACTCGCGACTTTCCTTGATACACCACATTCTTACATCTGTTTTGGGGTGCCCGCGCCTGATTTGCTCAGTAAGGAATATCTTCATTTGAATCTTCTAGGTAGCATACTAGCGGGGGGTAGAGCTTCGAGACTTACAAAAATTCTTCGTTATGATAGGGGGTTGATATACAATGTTTCGCACGGGAGAGTAGGGGGCCTGCAACATGGTTATTGGAAAATAAACACCGATACAAGCGAAGATATGGTACAAGAGGTTATAAATATAATTATTAACGAAATAAAGAATATCAGTCTGGTTGGTATCAAAGACTCTGAACTCGATTTTGTAAAAAACAGAAGCCTAAAATCCTTAAAAAGAACCATGCAAACATCGGGGGATTGGGTAAATTTTCATTCAGTTGCCGAGACTCAAACTCAAAAATATGATATAAATGCATATTCAAAAATAGTGCAAGAAACAACAGCGGATGATATAAAAAAAGTCATAGATAAATATTTAGGGTTAGACAATTGGCAATTAGCTCTTTGTGGTAGAAACAAAGCCGAATCAATAAATATAAATTTATGAAATTATTTTTAGGAGGTGGGGGAGATAGAGAAGATTCAATTGAATTAGACAAAAAATTTGTCGCTAGTTTAGATTTGTCCAAACCTCTTTTGTATATACCAATAGCCATAAACACCGAGAAGCACCCATATTCTGGATGTATAGAATGGCTTTTCGGCACATTAGACCCATTAGGAGTAAAAAATATTGTTATGTGGGTTGAAGATGATTTAAAACAGAAACAAGAAGAAGATTTTGAACAATTTAGTGGAGTTTATATCGGTGGGGGCAATACTTTCAAACTTCTCAAGGAACTGAAAGAATTTGGAACATTTGAAATATTAAGAAAATTAGCAGAAAAAGATGTCCCAATTTATGGTGGAAGTGCCGGAGCCATAATTTTTGCCAAGACTATTATCCCAGCATTATCTGCCGATGAAAATAATGTCGGGCTAACCGATTTTTCTGGGTTTAATTTAATTAATGATTACGATATGTGGTGCCATTATGAAGATACTTATGACGGAATGATAAAAGATTATATGAATAAATATAATCTAGGAAAAATAGCTGCAATACCCATAAATGCAGGACTTTATGTCACAAATGAATCTACTGAAACTGTTGGATCTCAGGTTAAGGTTTTTGAAAGAGACAATATAATAATATTAAACCCAGGTGACTTGATATTATAGAATTTATGAACTCCTTAGACAACATAATTGAAAGATTGAAATCAAATAATGAGGTAGATGCAGTTTTTTTGACCGGTTCGCATGGAACTAAAGAATCCAAACCATATAGTGACATAGACTTGGTGGTAATCCTAAAAGAAAACAAAAATAATCTTTACTCTTTATACCGCTGGATTGATAGCATATTTGCAGAGATTTTCTTTTTTGATTTAGCTGATTTAAAAAGAATCGCCTCAAGCAATACAATTGATTCGGAAAATTTTGACGCTATTTTGCTTGATTGGATAAAGAAATCAAACATTTATTTTGACAAATCTGGTGTTTTGACAGAGTTAAAATCTAAAGCCCAAGAAATTGATACTTCACACCAATCTGACAAATCTAAAAAAGGTTTTTGGCAGAGGATAAATCATAATTATATTGCTGATAAAAGATATTTTGATTCAGAAGAAAAACTTTATCACGAAGCTCTGGAAATAAAGTTGTTTTATAGTATGGAGCAGGTAATTTGCGCATATTTTGCTTTTAGAGATATTCCATGGAGAGGAGAGAAAAATGCAGTTTTGTACCTCAAAGATAAAGCTCCTGATTTTTATATTCTATTTCAAAATTACACATCCGCTAAATCCTTAGACGAAAGATTTGAAGCATATTCACAAATGTTTGAGGCTGTATTTACAGATGAATACAAAAAATGGACAGAAACTGACGAAATAATCCTCAAGAGAGATTTTTCAGTTGCTGTTCCAAATGAATCCGCGACGACTTACATTAACTCATTATTTTTGTAATAATATTAATTAAATGAGAAAACACATTATCATAGCAACATATGATGGTATTGGGACTCACTACAGCGGTGTCGGTACTATTGCAAAAAATTTAGTTTTTGCTTTAACAAAACTCTCAGATAAATATGATCTTCGGGTAAGTATTGCCTACATAAATGTAAATAAGCAATCCAAGGTATTTAATGAGCAATGCTTCGAGGATAGCTCCAATTTGGTTAATAAAACAGGAGGAGCATTGGTACCACTTTGTAACTCTTCAAAAGGAGAGAGCGAGTGGGATATGTGGCGTAGTTTTGAGGAATGGGATTTCGCGAACGTGTCGCTCGTTACCTCATTAAATCTTCTACTTAATAATGATGAAGAAAATATTCTTATCTTGAATGACACACCATTTTTGATGTTTGCCAAATTTAGAGAACTTTTGAATGTTAAAAATATAAAATTGTTTTACTTTCCACTGAGTACAGGTATAAATCATAATTTCGGCCCTGATCGTTGGAGGAATAAAAGAATAAAATTAGAAAAGGATTGTTTTGATTTAATCTCTTCGGATACTAACTCCAAAGTTATAGCTTTGGGTAAATGCTTTGCGAATAGAATGCATCAAGACTATGATCTCAATTTCACCGAAAATGATTATCTCCAAAATGGTCTGTGTTTTGAAAAATATCAGGATTATCTGAATATTAAGGTTGATAACAACGAGTTAGAAAAATTCAGTATCAAAATCGAGCCCGATAAAAAAATAATTTTTGCATGGGGAAGATGTTCGATTGCAAAGGGATTCAGAGAATTGGCTATGGCTTGGTCTAAAATTTATAGCCAACTTCCTAATCACTATTTGATAATTCAAATGCCAAATAATTCCGGAGAGATGGATTATTTTTTACACATAAAAGATATTTTGAGCAATATACCACAATCGATAGTTTTGGATGATTTTAATCCTGATATATGGAAGACTATATTGAGGACAAAAAATACTGATGTCGTATGCATTCCATCGCTTATGGATCCATTTCCTCACACCTCAATCGAGGCAAAACTATTTTCTAAAGATACAAACTATATCACTTTAATTAGCAATACCGATGGAGCAATAGATGCATTTGGCGATGATGAAGCTATTTATGCAGATCCTAGAGATATAGACCATTTTTCATCTAAAATTATTGAAACCGTTAATATGAATGAGGTGCAAAGGAAAAATATGGCAACTAAAAATGCTACAACAATAAGCAAATTTGATTTTGTGAATATATTTGAAAATTTTTTAATAAATAATTTATGATATTTCGATGGTCAATTTGGGGAGTGCATAAGGAAAAAAATATCGAATTATTAAAATATAGCATTCGTTCTTTCAAGTATTTTTTTGGTAATAATCATGAGTATTATGTATATACAGATGATGTTACTAGTTTAAATAAGGAAATAAGTAGCATTGCACTTGTGCGAAATTTTAACGAAAATGGGTATAGTATTTTTAATATTAATTCTAAAGCTACGTGGATGAAATGGTGCCCGAGTTCTAGAATTAACATAGAAGAGACTGAGGTATATGCAGATTCAGATGTTTTTCTATTGAAATACCCAAAAGAAATTGATAATTTTATTAATGACCCAAAATTAAAATTCTGTATTATGAATGAGTTTAATGGCCAAACATGGCAACACGGTGCCATGAAAAGAAAAGCTGATTCCGATACTCCTTTTGTGAACGCTGGCTTTTTTGTTCAGAAAGCGGGATATGATATTTCTCCTGACTTAATAAAAGAATTTGAATGGTGGAAAAGAAACATAAAAATAAGTGAGCAAACTCACCACGACGAACAGGGAGCGTTAGCGATTGCTCTTACAAAATATTTAAAAAACAAAGAATTATGCATATTACCCAAGGATAAATACATACTTATCGGAGAGAACGAAAATACTGAAATTAAAAACTTGAGTGAAATAACCTTACTTCATGCCGTTTATCCAGATCATCCTGCTTTTTATAAGTTCAAAGATTATATCGACAAAGTGATTAGTTGACTAGTTTTAAAATAAGACCATAAATGCTACCATTAGTCACATGCAAAAGAGTAATACGACCGCGATTCTTATGTCTGTTAGAGATGAGGAATCTTATATAGATTTAAATATTTCATACCATCTTGATCTTGGTTTTGATTATATTTTCATAGCAGATCACTGTTCAGTAGATGGTACAAAAGAAATACTTAATTCCTATAAAAATAATCCTAGAGTTGTTGTAATTGAAGAAAAAGACCCTATCTTTGATCATGCCAGGATAGCAAACAAACTTCTTAAATATGCAAAAAATAATTACCAGATTGATTGGTTTATTTTTTTAGATGTTGACGAATTTCTTTCTATAAAAGAAACCAATGTTCATGAATTAGTAAATCGTTTGGAAAGTAACGGCATTCCATATGCGACTGTTGGCTGGGCAAATGCATTGTTCGATTACACTTTTTCTGACTATACATGTTCACCAACAAATCCTGTAGATACCACAAAATTTTATTATCCCTGGACAGAAAGAAAGTGGCAAGAATACGGCCACTTTAGAAAAGCCCTTGTGAAAAATCATGCTAATATGGAAATCGTCGTTGGTGGACACTATGTCGAAACTGGAAATAATAAAGAATTTTTTGGTGAATATCATTGGAATCCATTTATAATTCCAAAAACACAAGCAAAGCTATTACATTTTGAATTTAGAGGGAAAGCCGAGAATATTTATAAAAAATGGGAAAATCTGGCCTTATTTGAATACGACTCCACTTCTAATCCAGAATCACCTTGGATGGAACGAATACGCACTATCAAAAAGTATGTTGAGGATTTTAAAAACAATATTGATGGGATAAATAAGAGATGGTTTTCAGAGCACAGAACATTCTGGGGAACTACAATACCTGAAGACAGAATTGTTTATGATCTAACATTAGTAAACTGGCACAGAAAGTACCTGCGGAGAAAAATAGATAGTGGAAAAATAAAATCAATTTGCTTGGTTCGAAAGGGTCACTTGGGTGATATAATTATGTCAGAACCTATTGCACAATTTTTATCTAAACGCGTGGATAGAGTCTGTCTAGCAACGGAAATAAAGGGTGCTAGTCAATTATTCAATACCTACGACATGATTTATGAATATGACAAAGTTGTGTCAGGAGAAATTGATTGCGATGCAATAATTAGATTAGTATATGAGTTAAGCGATAATAAAAAATCATATATACAAGGCTATATGGAATCAGTAGGTTTTGGCGATACGGTTATAAATGATATCCCAATACTGAATGAGAATTGGAACAAGGTTGTTGAAAGAGACTACATCCTCATCTCACCCCATACGAGTTGGTGGGAAGAGAAAAAAAGAAACTGGGGGTACAATAAGTTTATTGAGTTATCTAAGTTATTAGAAAAAGAATATGGTATTAAATGTGTAATACTCGAAAAACAACATTCCTTCAGCGATATGATGTCTCTTATAAAAAACTCGCAGTTTTTTATCGGCAATGATTCGGGGCCGGCCATTATTGCTCAGAGCTTTGATAAGAAATCCTTTATAATATTCGGCGCAACTAATCCTAAATATTTACATCTTTCTAAAAATACAGTGCCTATTTACGATAAGAATAGACATAAGCTATGCAAACACAATTCAAGGGAAGAGGAAATAAATTGTTGTGAAGAATTTTGCATGGGTAGGATAAGGGTTGCTGATGTTTTTAACCTAATTAAATTAAATATATGAACGAATCAAGATTAGAAATAAAATTATCTTTTATTACTGGCCTAAGAGAAGTTGTTTTGGGTGAGATAAGCAAGTATCAAGATATTCATATTATTAGGGAGGACGTAAATTCTCTTTATTTAGATTTTATACAAGATTTCACTTTAATCAGACACATGGGAAGTGTTGCTAGAGCATATGTTGTTATACAAGATTCCAAATATAATCCGCTTTATATTTCAAATCATAAATCAATCCTGAGTAATCCTATAGAAATTGTTTTAAACGGTAACGAAGGCAGATTCAAAAGTTTTAAAATAACTTGCGCAGGTTCTGATTCTTTCGAAGTTAGAAGTATTGCCAAGTATATACAGGAAACGTATGAGCTAACCGAAAAAGAAGAAGCTGATATGAAAATACATATAATAAAACTTGATGAAATTTGGGAAATGGGTATTCAAATTACACCACGTCCACTATCTGTCAGGGATTATAAAGTCAGAAACATGAGTGGCGCTATGGACCCCACAATTGCTTATGCAGTAAATTCATTCTGTGAATTAAAAAAGGCGAAATCATATCTTAATATTTTTTCGGGTAGCGCTACTTTGCTTATAGAAGCGGCTCAAAGTTATCCAAACATAGAACATTTAATCGGTTTTGATAACGACAAAAAACATCTTTCATTGGCCGTACAAAACATAAAAAAGGCAGGATTAATCAAAAAGATACAGCTTAAAGAAGAAAATATTTTTGACAAGCCTAATCTCGGGACTTTTGATGCTATCACATCAGATTTGCCTTTTGGTATGTCTGTATCAAAAGGTGAGGATTTGAAAAGATTATACAAATGTTTTATAGAATACTGTGAAAATGTACTGAATGAGGAAGGGAGATTAGTTGTTTATACAAGTGAGTATGAGATATTAGAAGAAATCATTTCAAAATCCAGATTTGATATCTTAAAAACACTTGAATTAAAACTCATGACAAGTGTAAATGCATATTTGCGACCCAAAATTTTTGTTTGCAAATTAAAAAGATGAAAGAACTTGATCTGAAAGATTTTTTAAAAAATTACGAGAACAAATCGGTAGATTTTTTCAGATTTCCAGGTAATTATGGTGATTCGCTTATTTGGCATGGGACAAAAATATTGTTAAATTCACTGAACATCAAGGAGCATTATGTTGAAATTTCGTCTCCAAAATACAATGATGTTTTGTTTATAGATGGGGGTGGAAATTTTGTCGATTATTATACTGATGTAAAAAATTTTTTGCTTGAAAAACCATCCTTATACAACGAAGTAATTATTTTACCTCATACAATTTTTGGTGATAAGCAAATTGAGATTCTCAATAATATGACCAGCGATTTGACGATTTTTTGTCGAGAAAAAATATCTGCTGAATTTGTAGATAATAATCTTAATCAAGGCAACACATATCTATGGCATGATTGTGCATTTTATAACACATTTACACCAATGTCCTCGGGAGAAGGTGTTCTAAATGCTTTCCGTTCAGATAAAGAATCCGTATTGAATAAGCTTCCAGAATCAAACAATGATGTGTCATATAACGGCTATGCTCAAAAACCTCTGGATGATTTGGTAAATATGTTAGGAAAATACAATCAAATTAATACAGACAGACTGCATGTAGCCATATGCGCTACTTTACTTGGAAAACAAGTTAAATTATTCCCGAACTCATATTACAAAAATAAAGCGGTATTTGAGTATTCATTAAAAAAATTCAAAAATATTGACTTCGTGGGTTGTAGAAATAAAATTTTTAAAGGAGTATAATAAAAACATGCCAATTATTATCGTTATAGGATTAAGCCTAGTAGGAGTATTAGGAGATTATTTTTTGAAGTTATCTGGCAATGGTGAAAAATACATTGATTGGAAATGGTTTATTGTAGGGGCAATTGTTTATTCATCAACAGCAGTTGGTTGGTTTTTTGTCATGAAGCATATAAAGCTAAGCACACTCGGTATTGTTTATGCCACAACTACAGTGTTAGCCTTAACATTAGTTGGAATTTTAGCATTTAAAGAATCTTTAAGTGTGTATGAAATAATAGGAATAATCGCAGGGCTTTTATCCATTATATTACTCGCGAGATTTGCCTAGAGGACAAGATATATGAACAAAGAGATTTCAGCAATACCATATAGCAAAAAAATCAAGGTTGATAAAAGCAAAATTCACGGGCTTGGAATAATTGCTAAAAGAAATATTAAGAAGGGGGAAATTGTTTTTATAATAAAAGGAAAAGAAAAACATTGGCAAATAAAGAGTGAAAAAGATGCTCTTTATGGAGATTGCTGGATAGGTATTAAAAAAAACTTATGGATTGATCCAAAAGGCTTTGGGCGTTTTATAAACCACTCTGGCAAACCAAACTGTGGCATAAGAGGAAAATTGCTAGTTTGTGCAATGAGAAATATTAAGAAAGGGGAAGAGGCAACAATAGACTATTCTACAACCGAAGAAGAACCTCTTTGGTGGATGAAAAACGGTATTGATGGAAAAATTGTAAAATCAATCCAGTCTATACCCCTAAAAAAATATAAAAGTTACCTCCCATTCGTCCCAAAATATTTCCAAATGGTGTATAATAGCTTTCATAACTTAAAAAGACGTGAATAAAAAAGATCGTTTTTTATATCTAGTATTTATATTGGTGATTATATCGGCAGCAATATCATTTGTGCGTTATATGGTCTTTTTTGATTTCAGGGTATACACCGACGAATCTGATATTTCCGAATCAATACCTGACCAGTTTTATAATGTTTTAAATAACGGATTATGACAATAATTGACACATTGGGTTGCGGCTGGACATCCTCTACCTTTTTGGTTTTTTCAGCAAATGTATTTGGGCCCCTGGTATATTACTCTCATCTTTTTTCTCTAATAACTGCTTTTGGGCTTGGTCTTTTTGTTTTTATAAAAAATTATAGGTCGCGTCTGGCAAGATTATTTTTTGGCATAACATCAATTTTCAGTTTATGGGTTTTTTCTGATATTGTTTTGTGGGCCGATGAACATGCTGCAAATATAATGTTTTATTGGTCACTTACAATACTGCTGGAACCAATTATTTATATTCTTGGACTATATTTCTTAATGATTTATGCAACCGACCATGGTGTCAGTAGAAAAACAAAATTTATATTACTTTCACTCATAATTCCAACATTGATTTTTGTACCCACCAGACTTGCAATATTAGGTTTTAATTATACAAACTGCGACAGAGAAGTTGTAGAAGGGCTACTTGTGTATTATGGATATCTAGTTGAAATGATCATTGCTTTATGGACAGTAATTTATTCCATTCGTACATATAAGATAATTCCTAAAGAGAAAAAGAAACCTTTTATATTCGTTTCCTTGGGTACTATATTATTTTTCTTGTGTTTTGCATGGGGTAATATTGTTGGGACAATATCTGAGGATTGGACATTGGGTCAATACGGCCTTTTCGGAATGCCTATTTTCCTTAGTTTTATTACCTATGCCATAGTTAGATTTAAAACATTCAATGTAAAAATGATTAGCGCTCAGGCACTAGTGGCGGCTCTCTGGATTACACTTTTTGCATTACTTTTTGTCAGGAATATAGAAAATGTAAGAATCATTGTCATTCTTACACTTATTTTATTCCTAATAATTGGAATAATTTTAGTACGCTCCGTTAAGCGCGAGATAGAGCAGAGGGAGCATATTGAAAAGTTGGCCAAGGATCTGGAGGTGGCAAATGAAAAGCTTAAAGAGCTTGATCAGTTGAAATCCGAATTTTTATCCTTGGCGACACACCAAATCAGAGCGCCGCTCACTGCCATCAAAGGTTATTCTTCAATGCTTGTAGAAGGCGATTTTGGAATATTACCTCAAAAGGCCAAAGATTCAGCTGAGACAATTATGAAATCCTGCCAAAACCTAATCAACATCGTCAGCGACTTTTTAAACATTTCCCGTATTGAACAAGGTAAAATGGTTTACGAAAAAAGTCTCTTTGATGTAGGGGGATTAGTTAACGAAGTAATAACCGAAATCAAACCAAATATTGACAAGACTGGACTTTCTTTTGGCACAGATATTCCAACAGAGCAAATAAGAATCAGGGCTGACCGAAGCAAAATCAAGCAAGTGGTAGGCAACATCATAGACAATGCGATAAAATACACACCCAAGGGCAACATTTTTGTCTCGGTCTATCAAAGCGAAGGTAAGGCCAAAATATCAATCAAAGACAATGGAGTCGGCATCGACCCGAGCGAAATAGGCAAACTATTTAATAAATTCTCCCGAACCAAAGACGCCAATAAAACCAATGTCATCGGTACCGGCCTCGGCCTTTACATCGCCAAAAAGATGACTGAGGCTCATGGGGGCGACATCAAAGTCACCTCAGATGGAGTAGGCAAGGGTAGCACTTTCACCATTGAATTGCCGTTATAAACAATAACATTTGACAATAAATGTCAAAGTGTTAATATTTTTTTGGAAAGGAACACAGTTGGCAAAAATCAAAATTATATCCGTGCCAAAAGGCGCCGGAACTAGAGCAATTCAAGAATCTTGGCTAGGTGTTGTAATGCAAGTGGCCACCCCAGAAGAAATCAAAAAACATCCACCACTTAACAGAGCTCAAATTGTGCCTATGTGCGAGGGCTATATGGTTTCTCGCATTACCGCAGTTGAGGCACTAAAAAAAGCTGAGAAAACTGCGGCAGCGAAATTTTGGGATGACTCTCAGTGGGGACGTTACATTGTCTTTCAACGAGACAACTGCCGTGCTTTTTAGAAATGATTTTATAAGGCCGTCGCGACATCGTCGCGACGGCCCTCTCTTTTTATCAACAACATACTCCCATATTATAAAAGTGATTTTAATAAAATCTGCTACAATGCCCCCATGATCCCGTAGTGAATTTTGGCAATAATTCCTACGGAATTCTGTTATTAATAACATTGCCAAAATCTACTACGGGATGACCCAAAAAGAAGCTCTAGACATTCTCAAAACAGGCAGAAGTGTCTTTTTAACTGGCGCCGCCGGCAGTGGTAAAACCTATGTTTTAAGGGAATATATTGAATATTTAAAAGAACTAGGCGCTGACGCGGGAATTACAGCTTCTACAGGCATTGCAGCCACTCATATGGGAGGAGTCACTATCCATTCTTGGAGTGGCGTCGGCATCAGAGATAGTTTGAGCAAAAGCGACATTGCCGAGATTGCTGAGAAAAAACACGTGAGGAGCAAAATAAAAAACGCTTCTATATTAATTATTGATGAAATTTCTATGCTTCATCATTTTCGACTTGATTTGATAGACAAAATAATTAAAGAAATTAAAAATTCCAATGAAGCCTTTGGTGGTATGCAAGTAGTTTTTTGTGGCGACTTTTTTCAATTGCCACCGGTGAGGCGAGCAGAGGAGCCCGAAGTGTATTTCGCATTTCACTCCAAAGCTTGGCAGGAACTCAATTTAAAAGTTTGCTATCTTTCCGAACAACATCGTCAAAGCGATATGGAATATTTAAAAATATTAAACGCAATCAGGGAAAACTCGGTTTCAGATGAAATCGTAGAAATATTACGAAGTCGGTTTAATCAAAAGTCAGATTTGGACTCAACCAAACTTTATTCTCACAACAAAGATGTGGACGCCGAAAACGACTCCGAACTTTCAAAAATTTCTGGCAGAATCTCCGAATACGAAATGCAAAGCCGAGGTAAAAATCATTTGGTTGAAGCTCTTAAGAAAAGTTGCTTGGCGCCCGAAACCCTGAGATTGAAGGTTGGGGCCAAAGTAATGTTTGTCAAAAACAATTTTGAAGAGGGTTATGTCAACGGCACCCTTGGAGTCGTTGAAAAATGCGGCTTTGAAGAAATCACTGTCAAAACCCTGTCAGGCAAAAAAATAGAGGTGGAGAGAGCGACATGGGTCATTGAAGAGGATGGCAAAATAAAAGCCGAGATAAACCAATACCCTCTACGATTAGCCTGGGCTATTACCGTCCACAAAAGCCAAGGGATGTCACTAGACACCGCCTTAGTTGACCTCACACACTCTTTTGAGAGAGGGATGGGTTATGTCGCTCTTTCGCGAGTCCGCTCGCTTGAAGGGCTTTTTCTCAAAGGTATCAATGATATGGCTCTCAAAGTTAACGAAGAAGTTTTAGAATTTGATCGCAAATTTCGCAATCTCTCCAAAACCAATTCATTTCACATAAGTACAATGGGCGGGGAAAAACTCAACAAAATGCATCGTGAATTCGCCGATAAAATACGAGGAACCAAAATCAAAGAGAAGAAGGGGGACACCGTGAGCGAAACCAAAAAAATGTTAGATGAAGGAATGAGTCTCAAAGAGATTGTAAACAAAAGGGGACTGAAGCTTGGCACCATACTAGATCACATAGAGCAAATTAAGGAGTCTGAACCCAAATATAATATTTACAACTTGCAAAGTAATATTTCCAAAAATAAATTTAAAGAAATCTGGAACGCCTTTCGCAAAGTCGGCACAAGCGACGGGGGAATGTACAAACTGGCACCCGTCAAAGCCGAGCTCGGCGCCAAATACTCCTACGATGACCTCCGCCTCGTCCGCTTGTTTTTGTAATTTTCATTTCCCCTTTTCCTGATTATCTTATTCGTACGAATGGTATAATAGAGAATATGGATGAAAAAGAGTTGGAAAAAATACTAAAAGCTTTTTCTAATAGGCGTAGAATATTGATGCTAAAAATTCTCAAAAAGAGAAATAAAATTTCTATGGGTAACATGGCTAGCCAAATAAAATTATCATTCAGATCAACCTCAAAACATTTTTCAATTTTATACACTGTTGGCATTGTCGATAGGGAACAGCATGGGTTAACCATGTATTACTCATTATCGTCAAAACCGAGTAGCATTATCTCGCAAATATTATCTATTATCTAATTCGTACGAAAGGTATAATTAAAATTCTAACTAAAAAAAGGCAGCCAAATTAATGACTGCCTTTTGGCATCTAGCCAAATATTTTTTTGTACTTGAGAATAGCTTTGATGCCCAATCCTAGAACTGCCACTCCTAAAATTTGAAGACATAAGGCTAATCCCCAAGACTTGAGAAGAAAACCAAATGCACCCAATGCCACGAACTGAGCCAGTCCACCAACAGACTGCTGAACTGATATCACCGTCGCTCTATTTTCAGAGTTTAAATGTCTGTTAAGGAATTCCCCAAAGAACGGACGCATAAATCCACGTACAATGTTTTGAGGGAAGACCATACAGACAGAAACCACAGATACCACTGAACCCATGAAAAGAATTGGCAGTCCGATCAAGAACACCATGAGAATCAAAATCGACCTCTCTGTAAACCTGCCGCTGATTCTATGAGCATATCTGCTGAAGAACCAAGCGATGATATTGAGAGCGAAGAAGACAATTCCATACAATCTCAAATCAAGTTTAACCAATTCAAAATACGGATTATAAGTGAAGAACCAGATTTTGGAGGTCACTCCAATAAGAGTGGTAAATCCAATGATCCACTTCACCTCTTTGTGGTTTGCTGTAAACAGAATGCCCGATTTCATCATGCCCCATTGCTCCCCACCCGTGAGTTTTTTGCCCCTTGGCGGCTCTTTGAGAAAAAGAGTGGCGCCAAGCGAAAGCAAAACACCAGGGATAGAAAGCATGAGTGGCAATCTGAACGAAATGTTGGCTAGATACCCAGCTCCTATGTTGCAAATAGCAGTTAGAAGCAGACGATTTCCAGCTGATTCGCCGTCAATCTTTTTGTATTCTGATTCACGACCAGCTGCTTTCAGTGAACATAAAGAAACGCCGAATCCGCCCCATCACAGAATGAAATACCGAACATACAGAGGATATTGGCACCCCACATATCAAGTGGTGAATTGCCGAAAGAAAACCAGATGATGCTGATTGAATACATAATTGATCCAAAGATCACTGTTTTCTTTCTGCCGATAAGATCCGCCAAAGCACCTGTTGGTACTTGGAGGAAAATGGTTCCAAGGAGCACAAGCGACTCCATGAAATAGATTTGGGCCAGAGACATGTGCCCAACGTGCATAATGAAGGAAATCAGGATTGATCCCCAGAGAAGCGGTTCTCTGAAAGTCACGTACAATCTGTACAACCTGATATTTCGAGCAGCATCTTTTGCGTTCACTTTTTCTCCTTTTTGGCTTTCAAAGAACTACTACTGAAAAGAAAACATCTCGCTTTCTATTCAGCCGAGATGTTTCTAAGGAGTTATGTTTTCAATTATTTATGAGTATTGAAGTGATTGAGAAACGTCCTGGCTAAATACAAATTGTTTTGCGTGATAAGACACATCAAAGGCGACCATTCCTACGATGGTCCACAAATTTGTATTAAGTTTTGGACATTTATTATCCATTTCTTTATGGTAGCACAACCATAGTAATTTGTAAAGTTTATTAGATTTTGCTATTGTTAAATCATGGAAAACATAAAAATATGGGCAAGGGAAATGGGGGGCTATAAATTACTGGATTCGGGAGATAAAGAGAAATTGGAAGAAATAAATGGAGTAAAAATTGTACGAGCCGAACCGAGAGCTTGGTGGAATAAAAAAGTAGAAAGTAGTAAGTATTTAGTAGTAAGGGAGGAACAAAAGAAAGGATTTGAAAAAGTGATTGATATTGGGATTGGGAGGATTAAAGCAAAAATAAAATACAAAAACACTTCAAAGCATATCGGCATTTTCCCCGAACAATTCACACAATGGAAATGGATAGAAAATAAATTGAAAGAAGTAAAGATTGAAAGATTTAAAGATTTAGAAAAAGAAAATGGAGAAATAAAAATTTTGAACCTATTTGGCTACACCGGTATGGCGAGTTTGGTAGCGGCGAGTGCCGGTGCGAGTGTGACTCATGTTGACGCCTCCAAACCAAGTGTTGATTGGGCCAAGGAAAATCAAAAATTGTCTGGATTAGAAGACGCTCCAATCAGGTGGATAGTTGATGATGTGATTAAGTTTTTAAAAAAAGAAATAAAAAGAGGAGAGAAATATGATGCCATCATTATGGACCCACCAAGCTATGGCAAAGGGCCAAAAGGAGAGGTGTGGAAAATAGAAGAAGAGTTACCCGAGCTCCTTTCTGCCTGTAGAGAAATTTTGAGTGATAAACCGCTATTCGTAATATTTAATATGTATTCCACCGAACTTTCCTCAATCTCTATTGCCAATTTGCTTTCTGACATGACTAAGGGCTTAAATGGCACAATTGAATCTGGTGAGCTCGCCATAAAAGAGGATTCTTCAGACCGCCTTCTTCCCATGTCCATATTTGCCCTCTGGCAACCAAAATAAAATATGAAAATATTTGTTAAAGCCAAGGCTAAGGCAAAAGAAAATAAAATAATCCCGCCACCCCAAAAATTGTGGCCAGAAAAAGAACCCGGCGGCTCAAAAGAAAAAGAATGGTTTATTATTTCTGTCAAAGAACCTCCAGTCTCTGGCAAAGCCAACACCGCAATAATAAAACTTCTGGCAGAATATTTTAAAATTTCTTCCTCAAATATCACCCTCAGCTCCGGCGCCTCCTCCAAAAACAAAGTTTTCGAAATAATGGTATAATATGCATATGATAAATAAATATATTGAATACATAAAAAATAATCCCGAGGGTTATTGGTTTAAAAGGAAACTTTATGGTTGGGGCTGGACACCGGCTACCTGGCAGGGTTGGGCTATCATTTTAGCATTTGCCGCTTTTATCATTTGGAGTGGATTGGATATGGAATCAGCTGGAGAACCGACAGAGAAGATGGCTTACTGGTTTGCTTTTAAGGTCATAATTTCCGTAATATTACTCATCTGGATTTGCTACAAAAAAGGTGAAAAGCCACGCTGGCAATGGGGTTTACCCAAAGACAATACGCCTGAATAAATAAACTAGACGGAGAAGTTTGGAGGCATATAATGTAGTGATGACTAGACTAGGCTCAAAAGAGAGAACTATTTTCCATATGGATGGAGACGCTTTTTTTGTGGGTGTGGAGGTAGCCAAAAATCCCAAGCTCCGCGGTTTGCCTGTGGTCACAGGTGAGGAGCGAGGTATCGTCTCAGCTCTTTCTTATGAGGCCAAAGCTCTCGGCATCATAAGGGGTATGCCGATTTTTAGAGTAAAAAAAAATTTTCCAAAAGTAATCATCCTCCCGGGTGATTATGCTTCATATGCTAGATACTCATCCCAAATGTTTGATATTGTGCGCCGATACGCAGATGATGTTGAGGAATACAGTATTGATGAATGTTTCGCCGACCTCACCGGTTTGAGTCGGTCACTTAAGATGACACCTAAAGAAATTGCTCTGCGTATAAAACGAGAGGTGAATCAAGAGCTGGATTTGTCGGTCTCAATCGGGCTGGCACCAACCAAGGTCTTGGCCAAAGTCGCTTCAAAATGGGTTAAACCGAATGGATTAACTGAAATTTTAAAAAGCGATATAGCAAATTTTTTAATTAAAACACCGATTGAAAAAATCTGGGGCATCGGCCCCAAGACTGCTGAATTTTTAAAAAGAAAAAATATTCTAACAGCACAAGATTTTGTATCCAAAAGTTCTGTCTGGATCAAAGAAAATTTGTCCAAACCTTACGAGACGATTTGGTTAGAGCTAAGAGGGGAACACATACTTGAGATCGACCCCATTCTAAAGACAGTATATTCGTCCATTCAAAAAACCCGTTCATTTCATCCGGCGACCAATGACAAAACTTTTTTGTTGTCACGATTTTCAAAAAATATTGAAGATGCTTGCGCTAAAGCCAGGCATTATAAATTGGTTTCTAAAAAAATTTATTTCTTTTTAAAAACTGTTGATTTCAAATGTGAGTCCTACACTATTTCATTATCTTCGCCTTCCAATGTGCCAGAAATCCCAATCGCTCTTATAAAGAAAAATTTAAATAAAATATATAAGGACAAAATTTTGTATCGTACGACCGGTGTAGTTTTGCAAGAACTAGCACCAGATTCAGAAGTGCAGACTGATTTGTTTGGAGACACAGAGGGCACTCACAAACTCGAACTCATTCACAAACAGATTGATTCGCTAGAAGATAAATTTGGCAAACGGGTGGTTTATTTGGGCTCTACCCACAAAGCTCTCAAACAAAAAGGTCTCGGCACCGAGCCCGATGATGAAGACCGCAATCTATTATTTTTATAAGAAAGCAAAATATGATAAAATTAAGATATGAAAAAAATTCAAATTATTCTTCTAATTATTATAGTTATCGGACTTGGACTCATTTTTACTCAAAAGTATTGGGTAGATAAATTAGTAAATTTAATTTTACAATATAGCGGGTAGACTATGCTAAAATAGTTTTATGGATATATTTTCTCATGGTTTATACGGTGGGATAGCAACAGGCAGAAAAAGTAAAAAAATTATTGGATTGCATTACTTTTTGGTGTGGGCCCAGATCTCTTATCTTTTGGCCCTTTTTTCTTATTTAATTTTTTTAGATTTGAATCTTGGTTTGGAGAAAATTTTGTTCCACCTAATTCAGTCGCCGTCCCAAATATTATTCATATTATTTATAGTTTTACCCACAGCTTGGTTATCTACGCTTTGTTTTTTGCGTTACTTTGGTTTTTGGGTAAAAAGAGTTTTGCTAAACTTACTCTTGGCTGGCTTCTTCATATCTTAGTTGATATCCCAACTCACTCGGCGGAATTTTTCCCCACCCCTTTCTTGTGGCCGATTTCAAATTTTCATGTTGACGGGATACCTTGGAGCAATCCGGTGATATTTATTCCCAACGTCATTTTAATTATTATTCTCTATTCCTATTGGTATTTAAAGAGAAAAAAATAACATAAACCCTCAAACGGCCCTATTGGGGTTTTTCCTTGATTATGATAATATTTTGTTATGAAAACCATATTTTCAGGAGTAAAGCCAACTGGCAGACCACATATCGGCAATTATTTTGGCGCTATGCGTCAGTTCCTAAAATTGCAAAATGAAAACGATAGCGGAGTAAACTACTTTTGCGTTGTTGATTATCATGCCCTCAATCTCGTCCAAAATGCCGAAGAGATGCGAAGACTTAGTTTAGATGTTGCCATAGACTTTTTAGCCATTGGTTTGGATCCAAAAAAGTCAGTCATTTTCAAGCAATCCGATGTATCAGAGCACACCGAGCTCGCTTGGATTTTTGATACCATTACGACCGTTCCATATTTAAAACGCGCTCACGCTTACAAAGACGCTGTCGCTAAAGGGGGTGAAGAAGATGTGAGTGCCGGTACCTTCACTTACCCCATGCTAATGGCCGCCGATATTTTGCTTTACGATACCGACATCGTGCCTGTTGGCCTTGACCAAAAACAACACATCGAATTTGCTCGCGATACCGCTCTGAAATTTAATCGTATATTTGGTGAGACCTTCAAACTCCCAGAAGCTTATATTTTAGAAAATGTTCAAACTGTACCCGGCATTGATGGTCAAAAAATGAGCAAAAGCTACAACAACACCATCTCACTTTTTGCGAGCGATGAAGAAATCGAAAAGGCAGTAATGGCGATCGTCACCGATTCAAGTGGCGAAAGACCGGAAAATGTTTTTGCCATCCACAAATTGATTAGAAGCGAAAGCGAGTTAGAAAAAATTTATGAAGAAAACAAGGGTAAATACAAAATTTTAAAAGAGCTACTAATTGAAGATTTGAAAACTTTCATAAGACCCATGAGAGAGAGGAGGGGAGAGATAGCCAAGGATTTAAATTTTGTTAAAAAAGTTTTAGATGACGGAAAAGAGAAGGCAAGTGGAGTCGCAAATAAAAAAATGCAACAAGTTAAAAAATCTATCGGAGTAATATAAATTTATGAAAAGAACATATATAAAAGATTTAAAGGATCAAGTTGGCGAGGAAGTGATTATCAAGGGCTGGGTAAGCATCAGGCGCGACCAGGGCAAAATGGTTTTTATGGATATGCGCGATATGACTGGTCTCATCCAGTGTGTGGTCTTGCTCGCAAGTCCGGCTATAGAGACTGCCAAAGAAATGCGTACCGAATGGGTCCTCGCTGTCTCTGGTGTAGTAAATAAAAGGCCAGAAAAAAATATTAAAGCTGGAGTTCTAAATGGCGAAATAGAATTGGAAGTTAAAAATATAGAGGTCTTAAACAAGGCCGAAACATTGCCTTTTGATGTTTCCTCCGACACGAAGGAAATTAATGAAGATACCAGACTTAAATACAGATATCTTGATCTCAGAAGCCAGAGAATGCAAAACAACATTCGAATGAGAGACAAAATAATTTCATTCTTTAGAGATTATATGCATAAAAATGATTTCGTTGAAATTGAAACTCCTATCATGATGAAGGGGACTCCGGAAGGTTCGAGGGAATATGTCGTTCCTTCAAGACTTTATAAAGGCAAATTTTATGTTCTACCTCAATCACCTCAACAATTTAAACAGCTCTCAATGGTTGCCGGATTTGAGAGATATTTCCAAATCGCCAGATGTATGCGCGATGAAGACTCCCGTGGGGACAGACAGCCTGAATTTACCCAACTAGACTTTGAAATGTCATTTGTTGAACAAGAGGATGTCCTTTCATACACTGAAGCTATGTTTACTGAACTTGTAAAAACTCTTTATCCCAACAAAAAGTTTACTGCCACCCCTTTTCCAAGATTTACTTTTGCTCAGGTGATGGAAAAATATGGCACTGACAAACCGGACCTGAGGAAGAACAAAGAAGATCCAGACGAACTGGCTTTTGCCTGGATTACTGATTTCCCAATGTTTGAAAAAAAAGATGATGGCTCCATCGCTGCTGCTCACCACCCATTTTGCTCAATACATCCAGAAGACAAAGAAAAGTTTATGAAGGGCGAAGATTTGTACAATATTCGAGCAAATTCTTATGATTTGGTTTTAAATGGCTACGAACTTTCATCTGGCTCTATCCGAATCCATGATCAAGCCGAACAAAAACAAGTTTTCAAATTGCTCAACATTTCTGATGAAGACACTCAAAAGAAATTTGGTCATATGCTCGAGGCCTTCACTTATGGCGCACCTCCACACGGCGGTTTTGCTCCTGGTATTGATCGTACCGTTATGATTCTCCAAAACGAACCAAACATTAGAGAAGTGATTCCTTTTCCAAAAACTGGTGAGGGTAAGGACCTCATGATGAACGCTCCATCAGAAATATCCGAAGCTCAACTTCGCGAACTACATATCAAAGTCAGAGATTAAATCTATAAAAAAATATCTCCCGGCCTATTTAGGCAGGGAGACATGTGTGTGAGAAATTTTAGGGAAAAAGTCTGATAATCCCTCACCCTTAATTATATTATTATGCAAACTTTTTGCAACTTCAATGCAAACAATTTTCGTTGTGTAATGTTAAATTATACACTTTTTCGCGGTCGCGAATTTTTGTATAATTTCAAATTTTTATGAAAAACAAAAAGGCGCCGCGTTCCAGCCGAAGCTGAAACAGGCGCCGTATATGTTACTCTTTGTACGGCTTGACAATGCCACCGTAATACACGGTTTTCCCAGTGTAGCCGTCCAGTGTGTGGCGGACAAACATGACCTTTTTGTTTCCGTTTGCGTCCGTTATGCAACTGACGGCTAACGCCGGATCAAAGCCAGGACGGTCTTTCTGCTCGTCGTACCAGACTTGCACACCGACTTCGCAGACTTTGTTGATCTGTGCCCGGAAATCCGTTATTGTTTCTTTGTCCTTTGCCCCCCTCATCTCAAAAATACCAACGAGAAGAGCAACAAGAACCATTATTATCCCGAAAGCGTAACCTTTCATATGTTGTGTTCTCCTGCTGTATATTATAGCATACTCTGGTTTAAAATGCAACATGCCTGCCGATAAAGCAAGGGTTTCTTTTTTAGATTTTTCCCCTCACCTTCGCAAGGTGAGGGGTAGTTTTCCGCAAGGAAAACGGGGTGGGGTCGAAAAAATATGCTAAAATAGCCATATGCCAGAAGATTTTAAAGTAAGAGTCGGAGATTTTGAGGGACCACTTGAAATAATCCTAGACCTCATAGAAAAAAGGAAACTCCACATCAGCGACCTATCTCTCTCACAGGTTGCCGATGAGTTTATTGAGCATATTAAATCGTTTGAAGAATTCCCCATGTCTGATTCAGCTGATTTTATTTTGGTTGCCTCCACCCTGCTTCTTATAAAATCAAAATCTCTCTTACCCAACTTACCACTCTCCGAGGAAGAACAGGGGAGTATTGAGGATTTGGAAAACCGTTTGATTTCCTATAAAAAATACAAAGAGCTTTCATTAGGAATCGGTAAAATGTTTGGCAATTTTTTATATTTCGCGAAGGAAAGCAAAAAAACAAATGTTATTTTTTCTCCTACTTCTGACATCTCTCTTGAATCAATCAAAAATTCTTTGAGAGAAGTGCTCAAAAATATTCCTCAAAAAATTGAGGTATTGCCCAAAGTGACGGTTCAAAAGATTATGAGTTTGGAAGATACGATTGAAAGACTGACAGAGAGAATAAAAACAAGCATCAAAATGAGTTTCAAGGATTTTTCTGGAATAGGCAAGGCTGAAAAGGTTGAGGTCATTGTAAGTTTTTTGGCTATGCTAGAATTGGTAAAGCAGGGGATGGTCCGAGTAAATCAAGACAAGCATTTTGAAGATATTAGTATTGAAAGTGAAAATAATGGAGTCCCAATGTATTATTAATTGAAAATTATGAATATTGAATCCCAAATAGAAGCAATACTTTTTTACAAAAACGAACCTTTAGAAATAAAGAAACTTTCGCAATTGTTAAATACAAACGAGGCAGAAATCAAGGAAGCTCTGCAAAATTTGAGCAAATCACTTGAGGGCCGAGGCATTTGCCTTATCCAAACTCCAGACGAAGTTAGCCTAGCGACAGCGCCTCTTGCAAAAGACTTAATTGACCAAATAACCAAAGACGAAATGAGTAAGGAAATCGGCAAGGCCGGCCTAGAAACACTCTCCATAATACTATATAATGGGCCTGTAACCCGTAGAGAGATTGATTACATTAGAGGCGTCAATTCAACCTTTATTTTAAGAAATCTCTGCATTCGCGGGCTAGTAGAAAGAGAGTTGGACCAGAAGGATCAAAGAATTTTTAGATATAAAGGAAGCCTCTCCCTTTTAGCTCATTTAGGTATAAAAACAATTGAAGAATTGCCGGAGTTTGAATTATTAAAAAATAAAGTGGAAGGGTCTAAAGCGGTAGCAGAAGAAAATGTGGAATAATTTAAAAAACTTTTTTGAAATGGAGATGAGGACAAAATATTTTGTTCATGTTTTGTTTTTTCTTTTTGTTGCCTCAGCCATAGTTTTCGGTCTTCTAATTATTGGCCAAAAATCTTTGCTTAATAAAAACAAAACTCCTGCGATTGCAAAAATAGATCCGTTTCAAGAAATTCAGCTGGAAGCCAAAAGCGCGGTAGTGTGGGATGTGATAAACAACCGAGAACTTTTTACTAAAGAAGGTGACAACTCCTTACCACTAGCTTCGCTCACCAAAGTTATGACAGCACTCGTCATAAGCGCCAAATTTCCAGATTCCTCAAATATACAAATTTTGCAAGAATATTTGGAACCTGAAGGGGATTCAAATTTGGTAGTAGGGGACATTTGGCAAGCGAGTGATTTGAGAGATTTTACTTTACTCACATCGTCCAATGATGGCGCTTTCGCCCTTGCCGCTGTAGCTGAAGCCAAAGAAAATAATCTGGGGAATGGCCTCTACACTCAGGAAGATTTGAGAAATAAATTTATAGAAGAAATGAACGACACTGCTTCAGAAATCGGTCTCAGCAACAGCAGATTTTTTAATGAACACGGTCTGGACCGCACGGTTGATAGGGGAGGAGCTTATGGTTCGGCCAAGGATATGGCAATGCTTTTTGCTTACACTCTCCAAAATTTCCCCGACATGCTTGAAGCCACTCGTTATAAAAAATTAGAATTCAAAAGCGCTGAAAAAGTTTATTCTGCCACCAACACCAACGACTTCGTTGACCAAATTCCAAACCTCATCGCTTCCAAAACCGGCTACACCGATTTGGCAGGAGGCAACTTGGTCATCGCCTATGATGCGGGTCTCAACCGTCCTATTATTATTTCCGTCCTCGGCTCTTCAACCGAAGGCCGCTTCACCGACGCTTTGAAATTATCCGAAGCCAGTTTAAAATATCTCCAACAGGAGGAATAATCATATGATGATAGATATTGTAAAAGTTTTTTTGCCGGCGGTGGGGGCATTCGTGCTCGGAGTTTTGCTGACGCCCATTTTGACTAATTATTTGTACTCTCACAAAATGTGGAAGCACAAAGCTGGCAAGACAGCTCTTGACGGCAGTGAGGCAAAAGTTTTTAACGAACTCCACAAAGAAAAAGAAATAAACACTCCGCGAATGGGCGGCATCATCATTTGGTTTAGCGCGGGGCTTGTGATGTTTTTGATTTGGTCACTCTCACATATTTTGCCGACTGAATCTACAATCAAACTTGATTTCCTTTCACGAAGCCAAACTTGGGTGCCACTTGCGACCCTCATACTCGGAGCATTAGTTGGCCTAGTTGATGATTATTTAGAAATCATAGGGTCAAGGCAAGAGAAGGGCAAAGGAGGATTATCTTTGAGAAAGCGCTTGATGGCTGTCTCTGTTATCGCTCTACTTTGCGCTTGGTGGTTTTTTGATAAATTAGATGTCGTCGGTATCGGTCTGCCTTTTGGGTTAAATGGTGGAGAGCTTTATTTGGGACCGATTTTTATTTTATTATTTTTAGGAACCGCGCTCTTTATTTATGCCGGGGGAGTGATTGACGGTCTCGATGGTTTGGCGGGCGGAGTTTTTGCAACAATGTTTGCCGCTTATGCCGGTATTGCTTTTTATCAGCAACAAATTGACCTCGCCGCATTTTGCGCAACCGTCGCTGGAGGCATCTTAGCTTTCCTTTGGTTTAATATTCCGCCCGCTAGGTTTTATATGTCTGAAACTGGGACGATGGGGCTCACCATCACTCTCACCGTCGTTGCCTTTATGACCGATAGGTTGGGAGAGGGTTATGGTTTTTTGGTCCTACCAATTATTGCTCTACCCTTGGTTATAACCGTGTTTTCAAATATCATTCAAGTTTTTTCAAAGAAATTTAGAGGCAAAAAGGTATTTTTGGTCGCTCCACTCCATCATCATTTTGAAGCCATCGGTTGGCCAGCTTATAAGGTCACAATGCGTTATTGGATATTCTCTCTCGTCTGCGCCCTCCTCGGCATCACCCTCGCTCTAATAGGGTAAGAACTAACCTCCCCCGCACTTCGTGTCGCCCCTCCTTACATTAAGGAGGGGACTAAAATTCTAGAATTCAGTAATTATATTAGATTGTAGTTACCTCCCACTTAAAGTAAGGGGGAGGAAAGGAGGGGGTTAGGAAATGAAGAAATAAAAATGTGTTAAAATGAGCGTATGGCGACAAGGCAAAGCAAAATCAGTCGGCCCTTTTTGATATGGACAATCATTTTGATAGTGGTTGGCTTTTTTATTTTTTCCTCCGCCTCACTCGGAGTTTTGGCGAGAGATGAAGTCAAATTTTCTAACGTCGCTTTCAATCAAATTTTTTACGGATTATTTTTTGGTTCTATCGCTTGTCTTATTTTTGCCAAAATTGATTACCATATTTGGAAAAAATATTCTTTTGTTTTTTTAATCGGTTCAATTATTTTAACTCTTTTAGTTTTTATACCGGGCATTGGTATCGAGCATGGTGGTGCCAAACGCTGGATTGATTTAAAATTTATTTCTTTTCAACCGGCCGAATTTTTGAAAATTGCATTCATTGCTTATTTTGCCGCGTGGCTTTCTGGAATTAAAGGTAAGGTCGCTACTGTTTCGTGGGGACTTTTACCATTTGGAATATTTGTAGGAATATTAGGAGCAATACTTTTAGCCCAACCTGACACCGACACTTTTGCAGTTATAGTTTTTGCCGCCCTTTCTATGTATTTGGTTGCTGGTGCAAAATGGAAGCATGTCATGGCAATTCTCCTTGCCGGCGTTGCCATTGTCGCAATTTTGGTTTTTACTCGACCTTACATAAAACAAAGAATCCAGGTGATGCTAGACCCATCTGCCAACAACAAAACCAGCGGTTACCAACTTAACCAATCACTCATCGCCGTCGGCTCGGGCCAAGTCTGGGGCAGGGGATTTGGTCAAAGCATCCAGAAGTTTCGCTACTTGCCAGAGCCGGTAGGCGACTCAGTTTTTGCCGTTGCCGCTGAGGAGTTTGGTTTCGTCGGCGCCTTTATTATTATCGCCCTTTTTATAATGTTTGGTCTAGAAGGCCTCAAAATTGCCTCCGGCTCAAGCGATCAATTTGGTAGACTCCTCGCATTAGGAATTGTTATAATGATAGTGTCTCAGGCATTTGTAAATATAGGTGGGATGATCGGGGTCCTACCACTAACTGGCATACCTCTGCCATTTGTCAGTCATGGGGGCACCGCACTTTTTATAACTTTGGTTGAAGTCGGCATCATAATGAACATATCGAGAAATAACAAAAAACAATCATGAAAATAATTTTTACAGGCGGGGGAACGGGCGGCCATTTTTATCCGATTATCGCAATTATTGAATCGATTCAGAAAATCGCTAAAGAAAAAAAACTCATCACTCCAGAAATGTATTTTTTCGCACCATCACCTTACAACCAAGGACTGCTTTATGATCACAATATAATTTATAAAAAAGTGACCGCGGGCAAAATCCGTCGATATTTTTCAATTTTAAATTTTTTTGATTTATTCAAAACTGCGTGGGGAGTGCTTATGGCTCTTTTTGATGTCTTTGATGTCTATCCTGATGTGGTATTTAGCAAGGGTGGATTTGGTAGTTTCCCGACGGTTCTTGCGGCCCGACTATTGCGCATCCCCGTTTTTATTCACGAATCAGATTCTGTGCCTGGTAGAGCCAACAAATGGGCCGGCAAATTTGCCGCCAGAGTAGGAGTCTCCTACAAAGAAGCTTTTCCTTTCTTCAAAGAAAACAAAACTATCCACACTGGCCAACCAGTTTTAGAAGAGCGGTTAACCCCCATCACCAACGGAGCTAGCGAATTTTTTGGTTTTAATCAAAGTATCCCTACCATATTTATTATGGGTGGCTCTCAAGGAGCAGAATTTATCAACAATGCTATTTTGGACATCCTGCCAAATCTATTAAAGGATTATCAAATTATTCATCAGACTGGCCCGACCAACATAAGTGTAATCAAAGAATCAGGCGCGGCAATTCTTTTAGAAAACCCTAACAAAGACAAGTACAAACCTTTTGGTTATCTAAACAGTCTAGAAATGAGGATGGCCGCCGGGGCCGCCTCTTTGGTCATAAGTCGAGCCGGTTCAACCATATTCGAAATCGCTTCCTGGGCCAAGCCAGCTATCATCATTCCTATCACCAATTCCAACGGTAATCACCAAATCAAGAACGCTTTTGCTTATGCCAAAGCCGGAGCTTGCTCAGTCATTCAAGAAGAAAATCTTAAGCCCAATATTTTGCTCACCGAAATAAAAAGAATCATAGAAAACAAAGAAATAAATGAAAAGATGACGCTAGGCGCTCAAAATTTCTTCAAACCCGGCGCCAGCGGCACCATCGCCCGCGAACTCCTTTCTATAGTTCTTTCGCATGAGAAATTGGAATAACTCACCCAATTCTTTTAAAAAATAACCTCCCTAACCCTCCTTACATTAAGGAGGGAACCGCGCAACATAAATATATTGCGTAGTAATAAATAGCAGTCACCCTCTCCTTAAGGTAAGGAGAGGGAGGGGTGAGGTTAGAAATGGGAGTTTGGGATGAGTTATTTTCTTGCTATAATTGGAGTATGCAAGACACAAAAGTAGTCACCAGGTTTGCCCCGTCTCCGACGGGTTTTGTCCATACAGGTAATATTCATACCGGTTTATTCGCTTGGTTATGGGCGAGGAAAAATGGAGGTAAATTTATTTTACGTGTTGAAGATACAGACAAAAAGAGAGAGGTTGCTGGTGCTGTAGATTATTTAAGAGATGCTTTGCATTGGCTAGAAATTGATTGGGATGAGGGTATTGATGTTGGCGGACCAAAAGCGCCTTATACTCAATCTTTAAGAATTAGCGAATTAGATATATATACAAAATATGCAAATATTTTAATAGAAAATGGTTATGCTTATGCAGATACAACAACTGAAGAAGAACTAGATTTATTAAGGAAGAAAGCTGAAGAACAAAAAAAACCATTCCTTTATCGAGAAAATAGACCATCAAACCCACCAAAATGGAAACCTGGTATTCCTTTGCGTTTTAAAATTAAAGAATTAAAAAGAACTGTATGGATCGATGCTGTTCGTGGCGAACTTTCTGCTGGACCAGAGGCCCTTGATGATTTTATTTTAATCAAAAGCGACGGCTATCCAACTTACAACTTTGCTCATATCGTAGATGATATTGAAATGGGTATTACGCATGTAACTCGTGGTCAAGAATTTATATCTTCTACTCCAAATTATATCGCTGTTTATGAGGCTCTCGGAGCAGCCCAACCAATTTATGTAACTGTTCCACATGTCATGGGAGAAGGTGGAAGAAAAAAACTTGGAAAACGAGATGGCGCTAAAGATGTTTTACAATACATGAAAGAGGGTTATTTACCTGACGCTATGATAAATTTTTTGGCTTTGATGGGTTGGAATCCTGGCACCGAACAGGAAATATTTAGCCGAGAGGAACTTATTGAGATTTTTGACATATCGAAAATCCAGAAATCTGGAGCTCAATTTAATGAGGAAAAACTAGACTGGCTAAACAAAGAGCACATGAAAAAAATACCGGAAGAGGAAAGAAACGCAAAAATAAAGTCAAAAATATTAGGCAATCCGGAAATATCAAAATTTGAAACGGCAAATAATCAAAATTTGTTAGAAAAAATTTGTCCTACAATTTTTGACCGAATTTCCAAATGGTCTGACATTGACACTTTAATATCAGATGGGGAACTGACATACTACTTCACAGCACCTTCATTAGATCCAGAAAAGATAATGTGGAAAAAGCAAAGTAAGGATGAGGCTAGGGAAAATCTAAAAAAAGTTTTAGAGATTTTTGAATCAGGAAATGCTGATTACCAATCAAGTCTTATGGAGCTAGCCGAAAAAGAGGGGAAAGGGGAGGTGCTTTGGCCAACTCGTTATGCCCTATCAGGCAAAGAAAAGTCGCCTGATCCATTTACCTTGCTCAATATTTTAGGAATAAACGAGAGTAAGACGAGAATAAAAAAAGCAATAGAATCACTCTAATTAATGCTACAAAAAAAACTACACACATTAATAATAATCGCGTTTTTTTTATTCAGTATAACTGGTGTATCTTCTGCGCAATCGGTAGACCAAATCAAACAAAATATTGAGGGGCACAATGACAAAATAAAACAACTTGATGCCGAAATAAAAGTCTATGAAAAACAGATCGAGGTAGTCGGTGGTGAAGCCAAAACCTTGCAAAATGCCATAAAAGTTTTAGATATAAATCAACAAAAAATCGGAACCGAAATCAAGAAGACTGAAACCAATATTCAAAAAACTAGCCTGACTATCAATAATCTGAGTGGTGAGATAGGCGATATTCAAAATAAAATTGAGGCCAATGTTATGGCTATTTCAAAAATATTAAATGATATGCAACAAAGGGATGGCGAGACTCTTATTGAGAGCTTTCTGACCAACAAAAGTCTGGCTGATGTTTTAGATGAATACGAGTCAATAGATCAGTTTCAGCAAAAGGTCAGGGCCCAATCAAAAGAACTTGAAGCATACAAAGACGAACTGGCTGGTAAAAAAACTCTAACTGAAGCCGAAAAAAGCAAACTACTAAATTTTAAATCAGAACTTGGAGACCAAAATAATGTTTTAAATGTTAACAAAAAAGAAAAGAGCACCTTACTTACATCTACCAAAAACAAAGAGGCAGAGTACAAAAAAATGCTCGCAGATAGGCAGGCCGAAAAAGAAAAATTTGAAAAAGAGCTTTTCTTATATGAGTCTCAACTTAAAAAGGCAATTGACCCCAATAGTTTTCCTTCTACTGATAAAGGCTTACTTTCTTGGCCACTTGGAATCATCAGAATCACCCAGCAGTTTGGCCACACCGTTGATGCCAAAAGATTATATTCATCTGGCACTCACAATGGCGTAGATTTCGGTGTCAGTATCGGTACTCCTGTTTTAGCGTCACTTGATGGGGTAGTGACCGGTAGTGGCAATACCGACGAACAGAAAAGCTGTTATTCATATGGTAAATGGATACTCATTAAGCACCCCAACGGATTATCGACCCTCTATGCCCATTTGAGTGTGATTAAAGTATCTGCCGGACAAGAGGTTCGCACAGGTGAAATTATTGGTTATAGTGGCAATACCGGTTATTCTACTGGACCACATCTTCATCTAACTGTCTACGCCACCCAAGGTATTGTCGGAATTCAGAAATATTCATCTAGCATCGGTTGCAAAAACGTCAGTATCCCGATTGCCGGCACCAATGCTTATCTTGACCCTATGCTTTATCTGCCAAAAATATAAAATTAAAATTAATAAAATAAGTAAAATGAAAAATCAAAAAAAAAGAGCGGGGACACAGGGCTTCATCAGCATGATCATTATCATAATCGGCGCTTTGGTGCTTTTAAAATATGTATATGATATAGATGTCATTGGTTTTCTGACCCAAGGCCGATTTAAGGAGCTTTTGGACCGATTTTACAGTCTAGGGTCTACTGGCTGGTCAAAGTACCAAGATATCATAATGAAGGTCTGGAACTACTTTATTGAGTTTGCCAAAAATATTCTAGCCAAGTCTAAATAGGGGAAATATTTTATTATTTATTTTAATTCTAATTTTAAAATAAAATATCTAGTGGGGAAGCCCACATTTTGCGATGCTACAAGGTAGCGTTGTAAAATGTGGGCGATCTTTTGGGTAGCAATACTATTGCTACCCAAAAGATATATTGTGCGACGTTCCTACCATCTTGTCCCCTAGGGGAATCTATGAAGATCACACCATTTTAAATAAATCAATTAATAGAAAAACCGCTCCCTTCTGGGTGAGCGGCTTTTCTTTTTAATTATTTATTTACTGCCAATTCTTTATATTCAGTATAGGCGACAGTTCCCCCCCAACACTTGATAGAGGACTTCCAAGGTCTTACTCCGTACTTTTCGAATAGGTATCTTGCATATGCAGTGTTCCCTTCTATGGTTAGGATATCGTATCCGAGCTTTTCAGAATCTCCGTTGTGGTAATATTCATTAATTTGCATCACACCACGATCAAGATCATTAACTTCTCCACGCAATACGTCCCCCTCTTTGTCATGCTGACGAAAGCGGGATTCACATCTGGCGATTTCCACCATAACAGGAACATCTGAGAAATAATTTCTCACATATTCTTCTACAGTCATACTCTTTTTTATTGCGACTTTTTTATTTTCGCTCGGAAGAGTTTCTTTAATTTCAATTACTTCTGGCGGTAGGATATTTGGAACAAATGATGCCCCGCTAAAACCAGAGATGTTTGAGGCCATTATTATTAGCCCCAAAGCAGTAGTCTGAAAAATAAGCCTATTGTTTAATTTTAATCTTCTTTCAATCCCCCGCCCGCAACGCTCTCGCGTATGCGAGGCGGGCGGGCCTTATCTTTTATTGGTTGTTGGTTGAAAAAAGTAGAGATATAAATCAGATAAACCTCAAGCGCGAACCTTATCTTACAATTAAGTAGACAAATTTATGCCTGAGCCAAAGAACATCCCTATAACGATCCAACTTCGCTAAAGCTCCGCTGGACAAAGCAAAATCCAGCATCAACTGGACTTGCATTAAGTATAGCATTTTTTACTCTTGCTGTCAAGGATAAAATGTGTTCAAATTTTTCTATTCAAATCCCACCAAATCCCCTTCATTTAAGCCATTTATTACCTCTGCTGTGCCATTACTTCCCGTTAATCCCAAAGTAATTTCTATTTTTTGAACATTATTGCCAACCATCTTATTTATATAGTTTCGCTCCCCTTCTTTTGAGACGGCATAGAGTGGCACCGTCAGGACTCCTTCTTTTTTGGCTGTTTCGATTTTTAGGTTAGTGGTAAGTCCGTTTTTAATTTTAGGATCAAAATTTGTTAATTCAACTCTCACTTTGTAGTTGACCACGCCATCTATGATGAAATCTCCGGGTTCAATATTGGAAACAAATCCTTGAAAAACTTCATTTGGAAATGCATCAAAAGAAACTGCGACATTATTATTTATTGAAATCTTTCCTATATTTATTTCCGATATATTTGCTTCAATATACATCGCACTATTACTGTTTACTGACACAAGCGGCGCTCCAGCTGAAACCGTCTCACCCACTTTTGCATCTTGTACCGTGACAGTGCCGTCAAATGGGGCCCTCACAGTTGACTTGCCGGCCATAGCTTCAAAAGAAGCTAGGTTTGCTCTCGCTTGAGAGACTTTCGCCTCTTGAGTGAGCACACTTTCAAACTGCCCTTCGTTTGTCAAAGTCGGCGCTGAATTCAATTTATCCTTAGCAACTACAATGCTCGATATGGACCCCGAGACTTCAGTCCTAGCTGAAGCGATGGTAGTTTTGTAGGTACTTACAGTTGTTTGATAAGCGTATTCGGCCGGCGCAAAAGTATTGACCGCCGATGCGACTTTATCCAAAAATCTGGATACTGTGTTTAAATCATTCAAAAATAAATTTACTTCAGAGGTCACCTTTGATGAATCAAGTGTTGCCAACTTTTTCTCCCAATTATTCAAAATGTCTTCAGCTTTTTTTCTATCATCATTTATGACGATTATCAGATCTGATGGCACATTAAAATAATGCACATAATTCCCATCTGAAAAAGAAACTTCAAACTGAGGGTTGGATGAAGAATTAACAAAAAACTGATCGGCTCTATTTCTCACCGCATTATCAGCAGAAGAATAACCTTCTTTCATGGCAACTTCCAAATTTTTATAAGCATCATCGTACGAGATGGGTGCGGTATTTCGTATTTCCCTCAATTTTATTATCTCTTCATTTAGCGATGCTCTGGCTTTGGCAATATCTGCTCCGATTTCACCCGATTCAAGAGAGGCGATTACTTGACCTTTGACGACGCTATCCCCTACCTCAGCCGAAACACTCTCTACTCGGCCAGACTTATCAAAACCCAAATCAACACTTTGATTAGGCTTAACTTTGCCGGTCGAGACAACCTCTTGGATAATATCGGCTCTCATTACTATTGCAGTCTGCTTGCCATTGCCATTTTTAAAACCGAAAACAGCCACCACAATCACGATAATGACCAAAATTCCATAAATGACAAACTTTTTTGATTTAAAAATATTCAACATAACTTTAAGATTATAACAAATTTTTGGTTAGATTGAAATAATGTCTTCCGATTTTCCGTCTGTCAATATTTTCCCATCACCGATTTTTATTACCCTCTTGGTAAGTCGAGCATACTCCGGTTCGTGCGTCACCATGATGATAGTCTGCCCCTGACTATTTAATTCCAAAAAAGTTTTCATCACTTTGTCGGCCGTTTCTGTATCAAGATTGGCTGTGGGTTCGTCGGCAAATATTATTTTAGGGTCATGAGCGATCGCTCGCGCAATTGAAACTCTCTGCTGTTCCCCACCGGATAATTGGTTGGGTAAATTATGAAGCCTTTCTTCCATACCAATTTTTTTGAGTGCCCACTCCGCTTTTGCATAGGCTTCAATTTTTGGTAAGCCCTGCATAAGTAGTGGGATAACGGTATTTTCAATAGCCGTAAGTTCGGGCACCAAAGCGTAGTCTTGGAAAACATAACCGAGCTTTTTCAATCTAAATTTGGTTCTCCCTTCTTTAGACAAACTTGTGACATTCACGTCGTCGATAATTATGTCACCAGAATTTGGATGGTCCAAAAGCCCAAGCTGATAAAGCAAAGTAGATTTGCCCGAACCTGATCGGCCAGTGATTGAAAAGAAGTCGCCCTCTTCAATTTCAAAAGACATATTGTTCAAAACCACGAGCTCACTATCTCCGGTTTTAAATGACTTTGTTAAATTTTTTACACTAATAATTTCTTTCATCTTTTTTTAATCTTATTTTATCTCCCCAATATAGAGTCCAAAGTATTCTTCTTGACCACAATACGCGCCGGCACATATCCAGCAATGAGCGTAGCGAGGGCGAGCAAGACTACTCGCCAGGCGGTCGCCGAAACCTCAGCCACCAATATACCATCGCTAAACGGAAACTTGATTGGATGCGCTTCAACAAATGGGACCAAAAATCCATAAAGAATCAGTAGCCCAATACCGATGCCCAGTGTCGCATAAAACAGTGATTGAAATACATAAGCGATTTCAATAGCTCGCGAACTAATACCTATGCCTTTCAAAATACCTATAAATTTGCGTCTGGTAATAGCGTTGACGAAGATGACAATAAAAATAGTAATAGAGGCAACAACCAAGCCTATCGAGCCCACAATGTTGCCAAGCAAGGCAAAGGTGTTTTTCATATCCTTCACAAATTTGGGCATTCCTTCGTCAAAAGTTTGAACCTTGGCGGTAGTCCCTACCCCACTCCGCAGTAGTGCCTCTTTCACCACCAGAGGGTCGGTCCCGGGTTTGGTGATAATGGCGATTTCGTTGACATTATAATCAGTCCGGCCAATCATATTTCGGAGTGTTGAATCAAGCATCACGACTCGCAAATCTATCTCATCAACTTTGGTTTTCAAAACACCTTTGACCGTAAACTCTTTTGTATTACCTTTGATAGTGAGACGGACTTTTGAACCCACATCAACATTTTCCAAAGTTTGAAAAGCTGATGACTCAATCTCTAAATATTTTTTGAGGAGGTATGCCCCAATCAAAACCGAATCAGCATCATCTGATGTTAGATATGAGCCCTCCACCACTTTAGATGACAAGTGAGAAACTTTGTCCTCCATTTCCGGATTAATCCCAGCGATAGTGGCACCCGCCTCATTGGCCTTATCAGTATAATTAACTTTCTCTTTGTAAGTTCCCTCTATCTTCCCTCCATAAGTATATCTGGCAGTATAACTTTCCGTCCACGGCAAATTTTTGACTATTTCAATAATGTTGGGAGAATTTTCTATGAAATCTTTTTTATTGGGAACCGAAATAAACAGGTCACCAAAATAAATTTCTTTCTGCACGTCAACCACTCCTTGGATAAGTCCAACCAAAACTCCACGCACCACCACCAAGTTCAGGAAGGTCAAAGTCATGATGAAAATAATGAGCGCCGTGGTGGTTTTGTTTGATCTTCTAATCTGTCTAAATGCCAAGAAAAATCCCAGCTTCACCGAGATTAATAAATCCTCAAATTTTGTCTTTTGTTTCTGCATTTGATTTGGCGGAATCATGTCGCACGAGGAGTGATTCTGCGGAATCATGTCATCCCAACGTCAATTTTGGGATGACCCCGAGTGCGACTTTTCATTATAACACATGGGTGAGGTTACTTCAGTCCCTTACAATTGCTCGCTGGGCTATAACCAGCGGCGCGAGCCTCTTCAATAGAATTAAAACTAATTTTATTCTTTTCTGAAATCTGCTTGGCGCCAGCACACCACGGATAGTGGTATTTAGTCCCATTTTTCGACGCTATCACATTACCGCCAGTATCGGAAAGAGCGGAACTCCCCTCTCCTAAATTAGGAGAGGGGTTTGGGGGTGAGGTATTGATCGAAGCGCCTTTCACTTCCCCACTGTTATCTAATACCCTCACCGGCTCCCTCTTTTCCTCCATACCCGAAACCCTACCCAAAGAAAAGGCAATTATAGCTATCAAAACAATAACAATAGGCACAAAATACCGCCCTTCTATAAGATTCTTAAACTTATCCCTCCATCCTCCCCCTTCCTCTTTTTCTACCTCGCTCTCATCTATATATTCCTCTGTATTATTGCCTTCTTGCATTTTAGATTATTATCTATTATACTCTTTATATGGCACATAAAAAAGCCGCTGGAACAACTAAAAACGGGAGAGATTCCAATCCAAAATTCTTAGGAATTAAGCTCTCAGACGGAAGCACCTGCATCACAGGCTCTATTTTGGTGCGTCAAAGAGGTTCAAATATCCTTCCTGGAAACAATGTTGGTATGGGCAGAGACTACACTCTTTTCGCTCTCAAAGAAGGTAAAGTCAAAATGGCCTCCAAAAGAAAGGTTCATTTTGATGGCACTACTATCATCAAAAAAGTCGCTACTGTTGTTTAAATTGTTTCAACCACTAGTTTAAACTCCCCTTTATTTTTGCCAACTTGCACTATTATAGTGTGTTCGCCAATTTCTTTGATTGGGTTTTCTAGAACAATAAATTCTGAATCAATTTCTATATTAGCCTGTTCCTTCAAAACTTTGGATATCTCTTCGATATGAACTTTTTCAAATAAGTGACCCTTTTCATTAGCTTTCTTTTTTAGGACCACACTAACTCCTTTTAACATCTCAATTTGTTTTTCGGTCAATTTTTCTCTTATTTCAATTTCGGCTAGACTGGTTGCTTTCAAAATTTCTGCTTTTTTGACTGCCTCCGGGCTAGCATACTCAGCCAATTTTTTAGATATCAAAAAGTTATTGGCATAACCATCAGCCACTTCTTTAATCTCATACTTGTGCCCTACCCCTTTTACATTTTGTTTTAATATGACTTTCATAAATTTAGTATAACTCACCCTACCCTCTCTTACAAATCAACCTCATCCCCACCCCTTCCCCTAGATGCAGGGGAAGGGAGAAAGAAGGAACGAGAGAATTGTTGATATATGGACATTGGTTCCCCTCTCCTAAGGCTAGGAGAGGGTGAGGATGCGATTTCAAGCATCCGCAAGACTCATTGAGATTTTTTGCAAAAAAATCCAATGAGTGGACAGACCCTGTAAGGGTAAGGGGTGAGGTCTGAAAAAATTATCTGTTCAAATACTCCACTGCCGCGTTTAATTGAGGATCATTACCATCCTTAACATTATCTGGAGTCAGCTTTACTTCTATATCTGGCGTAAGCCCACCCTCTGAAATAGAGTTTCCAAGCGGTGTAAGCCAGTGAGCTACAGTGATTTTAAGCGAGGTCTCATCTGTTAGCGAAACCAATTCTTGGACCGAGCCCTTCCCAAATGTTTTGGCTCCCACCAAGATGGCTTTGTCGTGCTCCCTTAGAGCTCCTGCTAAAATCTCCGAAGCTGAGGCCGAGCCCTCGTTTACTAAAATAGCAAATTTTAAATCATTACTGAAAACATTATAACCTTTGCTCCTATAAATCCTCGGTTCCTGCTTTTCGCCAAAATCTTCAGTCACTACCACTTTCCCTGTTGGCAGAAACCAGCTCGCCATATCAAGCGCCGCTTCCAGATATCCTCCAGGATTATTTCGTAAATCCAAAACCAATTTGTCAGAGCCCGATTCCACAAACTCACGGAGCGCACCCCTAAACAGATTTGGGGAAATGGCCGAAAAACTATAAAGACTAATCACAAAAACATCACCAGAAACAATTTTTGTATTTATTGTCGGTATTTCGATATTGTCCCTCACCAAAGTTTTTACAAGCGGTCCATCTGCCCCCTTTCTACCAAATGTCACTACTATCGGTGTCCCCACTTCTCCTCTAATCAATTTTATTGCTTCATCGGTTGACATATTTGAAGTTGACTTCTCTCCAATCATCAAAATTTTATCACCCGAGATCACTCCGGCTTTTTCGGCAGGAGTGCCCTTAAGTGGCGCCACCACCGTAAGCATTCCATCTTGAAGTGCAACTTCCATACCCACTCCTCCGAAGCTACCACTTATCTCTTCCTCAAAAGCCTTTGACTCAACGGGAGGGAAAAATACCGTATAAGGATCATCGTATGAACTAGCGAGCCCTTCTATAGAGCCCCAAAGTTTATCATCGTCGCCAACTATTGGCGTCGTCGTACCAGCGGGTGCAAATTTTTCATCCAAAATCTTCCAAGCTTTCCAATATGGGTCCATATCAACTCCCTTGGTACTAGTAGCATTTAAAAATTGTGCGGCGAGCCCTTCAGGTGCGTCATTTTTCCCAACATAAAAACCGGTGGCAAATAAAATGCCAGCAATCACGATAGAAACTAATGTTTGGGTGTATCTTTCCTTATTCATCCCGTTAGAAGTTATAATATAATAAATAAACCTCTCCCGCTCTTAGTTTTGTAAACTTCTAACGGGATTCATTTTCTGATATAATATATCATATATTTAGCGCTTACAAAAATTAAAATGATAACAACTCGTTCATTTATTGATCAGACATGGATAGACCTCAATTCCCCCACCAAAGATGAGCTAGACTCGCTTGTATTATCTCGCGATATTGACCCTATGGTCGCCAAAGACCTTTTGACACCAACCCCCAAGCAACACATCAAAGAGTTTGATGATGCAATTTACGCCGTCATCCATATCCCCTATTTCAAAAATTCCCATACAACCAGTTTAGAACAAGAAATCGACATTATCCTCACAAGGAAAGGTATGATCACTACTCGATATGACAGTATTGACGCCTTGCACCATTTTGCCAAACAAATTGAAGTAAATGAGATTCTCAACAAAGAAAATCACTCTCATCTTTTTTTTGGAATGATGAGAGAGGTTTATCATTTTCTCTTTGATGAAATCGAATATATGAAAGATTGGATGAAAGAGATTGAAAAAAATATTTTTGAAGGTAAAGAAAAGGAGATGGTTTTTGGTATCTCTACCGCCGGCCGAAACCTCTTAAGCTTCCAACGCACCATCACTCCTCACGAACTTGTCCTTTCCGAGCTCAGTCGCGTTGGCGAAAATATTTTTGATGACAAATTTAAAAAGGATATCAAACTCTTGCTTGTAGAATGGCGTCGTTTAATTTTTGAAATAGAAAATATAAAAAATATGCTAAACGAACTTCGTGAGACCAACAATTCCATCCTCTCTACCAAACAAAACGAAATAATGAAAATATTTACTATTATCGCTTTTGTCACTTTCCCCCTTTCACTTATCGCTACCATTTTCGGAATGAATGCCTCTTTTATGCCAATTATAGGTCTACAAAACGACTTTTGGTTGATTCTTGGGCTTATGTTTGCTGTGAGTATTGTAATGTTTACCTATTTCAAGTATAAAAGATGGATATGATGCAAATCAAGATACACAACACCTTAAGCGGTCAAAAAGAGCTATTTTCACCTATTAATCCCAAAGAAGTGAGAATGTATAACTGCGGACCGACCGTTTATTATTTTGCCCACATTGGTAATATGCGAGCCTATGTTTTTGCCGATATTTTGAGGAAGACGCTTGAATATTTTGACTATCGAGTTAAGCAAGTTATAAACATAACTGATGTCGGCCACTTGGTAGATGACGGAGACGCAGGAGATGACAAGGTTGAAAGTACGGCCAAAAAAGAGGGCAAGTCCGCGACTGAAATCGCCCGCTTCTATGAAAAGGCTTATTTGGCAGATTTGATAGATTTAAATATAAGCACCGAGAATACCATTTTCCCTCGAGCTACCGAACACATTGGAGAGCAGATCGAAATAATAAAAATATTATTAGAAAAGGGTTTTGCCTACCAGACCTCTGACGGTATTTATTTCGATACCAGCAAATTTGAGGGGTATGGCAAGCTTGGCAATATAAACATAAGTGAACAAAAAGAAGGTGCACGGGTAGAAAAAAATAGTGAGAAAATAAATTCAACTGATTTTGCTTTATGGAAATTTAGTCCCAAAGCAGACTCGGGGCAACCTGCACGGCTTCAAGAATGGCCCAGCCCTTGGGGCAGGGGTTTCCCTGGTTGGCACATTGAATGCTCGGCTATGAGCCGCAAATATCTCGACCAACCTTTTGATATCCATACTGGCGGTATAGACCATATTCCCGTTCATCACAACAACGAAATTGCTCAATCCGAATGCGCCTTTGACGCACCCCTCGCAAACTACTGGCTCCACAACGCATTTATTACCGTAGAGGGTGAAAAAATGTCCAAGTCCCTCAGCAACACTTACACTATCTCTGACTTGAAACAGAGGAAAATCCATCCATTATCTTTTAGACATTGGCTTCTTTCGGGCCACTATCGCTCCCCTATGAATTTCACTTGGGACTCAGTCTTGGGCTCTCAAAAGGCACTTGAAAAATTAGTTTTTGAATTTAGCAATTTACCTAACAATGAGACTGATGAAGACACGATCAATCAACTTAAAGAATTTGTAAGCGATGACCTGAACACACCCAAAACTTTGGCTCTTCTACACGAGGCTTTTGGCCAAAAGAAAAGCCAAAAAACCATATCGGAAATTGATAAAGTTTTGGGATTAAATATCGCCAAATTAGCAAATGAAGTAGCAAGTGATATACCCGACCACATTCAAGATTTAAAGAAAGAGAGGGACCTGGTCCGCCATAATAAAAATTGGCAAAAAAGCGACGAGCTCCGTAAAGAAATTGAGCGAGAAGGTTTTGTATTGGAGGATAAAGAAAATGATAGTATTATCAAAAAAACTCTATCATCCTTAATTTAACCCAACATCTCCATAGATCTAATTACTAAAAATTAATTAATTTTAAATCAATTTTAATTAATCACTATTTCTCCCCAATCTTTTCCTTTCATCCCCTAGTTGGCCGATAGGCCAACTAGGGGATGTTTAAAAAACCTACTTAGTACTTAGCATAAGGGAAATTGTTTCTGATTTTGATATCTGGATCAATTGAATGTGCGATGATATAACGAATGTATTTATGAACCAGATACAATTCAGCAATTTGAAATATTTCCTTCTTACATTCACGAGGATAGACAAAAATTGATTTTTCCAAATTATACATTCCCAAAAACCTGAGGGTTCTCGCGAAACGCCTTCTGTTAATTTTTAATTTTTCAGGAATATCAAAAGTCACCATCCTCCACTTACCGTCCCATTTTTCAGGACCATGTGGCAATTTGATTGATTTAGCCTTCAGATTTGCCAAATGCATTTTTCCTTCATAAGTTAGTTCAAATTTTCCTTTACCATTTTTGTACCAAAAACGCACAAGTTTTTTGTCTTCCAATGTACTTAGTGTTCTTTCGGTTCTGTATCTATTTTTATAATCCGGAACCCATCCAAGCAGTTTAATTATATGACCAGCTGCGTTAGGAGCGGCCACTCCCAGAAAAAAGATAAATCCCAATTTTGCAGTAGCCTCTAGAATTTCTAAAACTCTCTCATTTCTTATAAATTTTTTATTCATATATTTTTATTAAACATATTTAACTTTTATTATACCGCATCCCCTAGTTGACCGATAGGCCAACTAGGGGATGGTCATATACACATGCACAAAAAACGAATATTTGAGTGTAGTTAGAAAAATGTTAAAATTGCTACACTAGGATTAGTAAGAGCGGGTATAGTTTAGTGGTATGATGCGACCTTCCCAAGGTTGAGACGGGGGTTCGATTCCCCCTACCCGCACACTATTCAAACAAACCAGTAAAAAAGTTTTTGAATTTTTGCCAAGGAGAAATTTTGGCGCTTGGAGCCGATGTTGTTGACTCTTCTTCAACAATAATCGCCACGCCCTCCCCTGCCTCCGCCACATTTAACTTTTTACGTATCTCAAATTCAATCCCTTCTTCGGTTGACAATTTTTCTAAGGAATCCCTCAAAAACTCATCCCTCTCTTTAAGCTCGGCCGCCTGACTCTCCATTCTGACAAGCACTTTCTCTGCTTCTTTTTTCTTTTTATATACTTTAGTGACCGAATTTATAAGCAAACCCAAAAGCAAAATAAGCGCCAAGCCAATTGCGATCTTTTTCCACTTCTCACTTTCTCTATTTTTTAGGCCTTTCAAGCTCATAGGATTTTATGCTAACATAATAACATGCTCTGGAGCCCAAAAGCACGAAAAATAATAAAAATCTTATGGTTTATTGTAGCCATATTCCTCATAATCGGTATGGTACTTATGTACATTCCTCTATAAACCTTTAGTCAGGACGCATTATTTTTATAAATACATCTTGGGGTATTGATATTTTACCTCTCTCTTTCATTTTCTTTTTGCCTTTCTTTTGCTTTTCCCGAAGCTTCATTTTGCGAGTGATGTCGCCCCCATACATATGTTGAGTCACATCTTTTCTAAAAGCCGAAATAGTTCTCGATGAAATTACTCTGCCGAGAGCTTTGCCTTGTATTTTAAGTTCAAACATTTGTCGTGGCAAAAGATTTTTGAGTTTTTCCACGATTGATTCGGCCTCTCTTTCAACAATTCTTTTTGATACCACTCGTGAAAGTGAAGGCTCTTCATCACCATTTACCAGCACACACAGCTTGGTGACATTGGCCTCTCTCATTCCCGCCTCCTCATATGAAAGCGAAGCATAACCCTGAGAGACGCTTTTCAGCTTATCAAAAAATCCCCGCATCAATTCTCGTAATGGCATAAGTGCGTGGATATTGGTTTTATTTGCCTGAGCAGACTCTAGCAAACCAAAACTATCAGTAGATACAATCTCCGCCTCGTATTCATAAAGTAAAGGTAAGAGTCCACCAACATATTGAGATGGTGCGATTATATTTACACTCACCCAAGGCTCTTCAATCTTTTCAATCAACCCATCTTCAGGAAAAAATGCCGGTGAAAATATTTTTTCTTTTTTACCATTCTTGTATTCCAAATCATAAGTGATAGAAGGTTGGGTGATGATAAGGGTCAAGTTAAATTCTCTCTTAAGCCTTTCCGTTATAATTTCCAAATGAAGCATGCCCAAAAATCCACACCTAAAACCTTTGCCCAACACTCCCGATGATTCTTCTTCATAAAAAAGCGACGAGTCAGTGAGTTTCAGCTTTGCGAGTGCTTGGCGGAGTGCGACTAGTTCGCCCTGATCTTCGGGAAATACTGATGCCCAGACGACTGGCTTTGGCATGCTATAACCTGGCAAAGGCAGCGCCACCTCCTTCTCTTTACCAATAGTGTCACCGACGGACACAATGCCAGGAGTCTTGATACCGGTCACAATATAGCCGGTCTCTCCTGCTTTGAGTGATTTTTTGGCCTCCTCATCGGGCTTGAATATACCCACTTCAAGAGCTACAAATTTTTGCTCCGCTCCTCTAAAAATCAAATTCTCTCGCGCCCCCACTTCCCCCTTCATTATTCTGGCAAAAACGATAATGCCTCGATGCGACGAATATTTAAAATCAAAAACCAAAGCTTGAAGAGGCTCATCAGTGGCGGCATCCGGTGCTGGTATTTTCTCTACAATATCTAACAAAAGTTTTTCCACCCCGTCACCCGTTTTGCCCGAAGTCTGTATTATTTCTTCATCACGACAACCAAGGAGTGAAATTATTTCTGCCTTTACTTCGGGAACCCTTGCAAGTGGCGAATCGCATTTGCTGAGCGCGGGAATTATCACAAGCCCTTGAGCTCTCGCCATAGCCAGTACCGACAAAGTTTGAGCCTGCACTCCTTGAGTAGCATCAACCAAAAGCACTGCCCCCTCAACCGCCTTAAGCGCCCTCGAAACTTCATACGAAAAATCAATATGTCCTGGAGTATCTATCAAATTCAGGATATATCCTGAATCTGAAATTTTCAATTTAGAATTTTCAATTTTCAATTGTGGATGGTACACCATCCGCACTGGCGTCATCTTGATAGTGATACCTCTCTCCCTTTCCAATTCCATACTATCAAGAGCTTGCTCCTTCATTTTACGAGCCTCTATTGTGCCAGTTATTTCAAGCATTCTATCAGCCAGAGTAGACTTACCGTGATCAATGTGCGCTATGATGCAAAAATTTCTGATATTTTTCATAAAGTTAGTAGAATTTATTAATCATTGATTGGAGCTCTTTATTTTTAGTGATATACATGACAAGCACACCTGCAAGTATCCCCACCAATCCTGAGAGCAGAGCGTGACCAAAAACATTGAGCAATGTATCTAATTTGAAGATATCATCAAAAATTCTTAAAGAATAAAATGTGACAAGTCCAATTACAATTGAGGCCAAAAGCACGCTCACAAATGTTTTGAGTATGCCCTCTTTGGCAATATATTTGGTTTCTTTGTCCAAGAAAAACCATAGGCCAAGCGATGTGAGGAGTGTCCCAAACGAAAAAGCAATTGGTAAAATTATTATTTTTGCCCCAATCACACCCTCTATTTCAAGAAATTTTTGGAGCCAAACAATTACCGGAGCCAAAAAATCAAAATAAAATAAGTACGCAAGAATAATTGTTAAGATCGCACCCGAAAACCCCAAAATGAGCGGCACTTTGGTTTTACCAAGAGCATAATGGGCCCGAGTCAAAAAGAGCTGGGCGCTTTGGAAGACAAAAGACAAAGCAAAAAGCGACATGACCGCCGCAGTGAGCTTAGTATCAGCCCAATCAAACGCTCCGGCTCCGAGCACCACTCGGACCACATGAGTTCGGAGTATTATAAATAGAGCCGATAGCGGCAGGGTCCAAAAAATCATATATCTTATTGATTCACCTATATATCGGCCACATTCTTTAATATTATTCTCTGCAAAGTGTGCCGAGAGTGTCGGGAATGCTGCCAAAGAATAACTCGCTCCAACAATTGACAGGGGTACTGACTGCAAGTTTAGAGCCAAATTAAATACCGCTACTGCTCCCACTCCAAAAAATGAGGCTACGGTTGTAAAGACTATATTTATAATTTGAGTGACTGACAATGCTAGCGCTCTGGGGAAAGAAATGAGTACGGTCTCTTTGACTTCCTCCAAATTTATTTTGTTTGTGAGTTTCGGCATATTGTCTGACCAAATAACATAGCCCGCCTGTATTACCAAATGCATGAGAGCACCAAGAACCACCCCAAATACTACCGCCATCACTCCAAAATTACCTGCTCCCAAAAAGGTTCCGATTATTATCCCAGCATTGTAAAAAAGCGGACTGAGTGAATAGAGTAAAAACCTTTTTTCATATTGTACGATACTGCTAAAGAAATTTGAAAACCCCAAAAGAAGTGGCGACAAAAGCAATATTCTTGAAAGCTTAATTATCTCTGTGAGTGTGGCCGTATCAAAACCTCTAAATAAAAACGGTACCATCTGTGGCATAAACACAAAAGCCAAAACACAACTCAATACAATCAAAATAGAGAAAATCGTAAATATCGAGTTCACATAACTCTTTACTCCCCCACTGCCTTGAGCCGCTTTTTTTGAGAACATAGGTACTAGGACGGAAATTGAAACGAGGGAGCCAGCCGTCACAAAAATAAAATCTGGAATCCTAAAAGCAGTGTAGTATACATCCAGCACCTGTCCCGCACCAAAATAGTAAGCGAGCAGACGGTCTCTTAAAAAAGCCAAAATCTGAGACAAAATAGAAAATCCAGCCAGCCAAAAAGCGGCTTCATGTAAGCCGCTAATTTTGTTTGTAATAGCTCCAAATAACCTTCTTACCATTTACTGCTTATACTATCACATTTGTGAGTTATTTTTTAAATTTCTTCGCTGAGTGGGGGTTCTGTTCTTTTTTCAGGAGTACTATCAACTGGAGGCTTAGCATCAGCAAAAATACTTTTACCCGCTCGCAGGTTTGTCAATATAAGTTGTACCTCCTGATTTTCCGGATTTGTGACAGCTATTTCTTCAAACTGCTTGGTAGCGTCTGTTTCTCTGTCCAATTGATAATATGAGAGCCCTAGGAAATACTTTGCATTGGCATAATCTGGCATTATAGCGACTGATTTTTCAAACGCATTTGCAGAACCAGCAAAATCTTTTTGGTTATACTTGAGCAAACCCAATTGGAAGAATAGCCCAGAATTATTTGGTTCCACTAGCGTTGCCGTCTCAACTGATCTTATAGCTCCAGGGATATTGTTTGAAGCCACTTCGAGTTGAGCTAGAGTGAAGTAAGCATCGGTATAATTGTTTTTCAATTCCAATGCTTTTGCTATGTTTGTTTTTGCTCCATCCAAATTTCCTGCGAGCGCGTCAAGTCTCGCGAGTGCTAGTGGCACTGATGGATTACTTGGCGAACGCAAAGCGGCTTCAGCATAAGTACTGCGAGCATTTTCGAGTGACCCCTCGATGCCATTCGAAGCCAGGATCTCATAGACCCGTCCGAGCGCAAACCAGTTCTGGAAATTTCCATTATCTATTTCTACTGCCTTTTTGGCCGACTCCACAGAGTCGACGATAAGTCCTTGAATTTCAGCTCTAACTGTTTCCGTCAATTGGTTTTGATTAGTGATACTGCCAAGCACTCTACCCAAATCAGTCACCGAGATTTCAGTGAGTCCTCGCCAATAGGTATCGCTTTGCACCATATTGATAGCTTTGGCTGTTGATTCTTTTGCTATAGCAATATTGCCATCAGTTTGATATTTGATTACTCCAGCTTGGAATGTCGTAACAGCAATCGTCCTTTCCCAGACGAAATAACCGCCAGCAATAGAGACTATGAGCAACAGGACGATCGAAAGTACCGAAAGGAAATTGGTTTTAGGATTGGAAAAAATATTTATTTTCCACTGACCGATTATTCCTTGAGGCGCAAGTGTCGCTGTAAATAATCCTGTAAATATAAACGCCAATGCTAAGACGGTAATACTTGGTGTGTAGAGGAAAAGCATCACCCACAAATAAAGCGAGACAAGAAATGTGGAAGTGGCTAAATACCTAGAACGGCTAGCATTGACCTGAGCAAATATCGCCTTAACACCGCTCAGCAAATACATACCTATAAAAGCAATGAGTGAGAGTAGCCCCAAGAGACCCGTGGTAATCGCGATGGTAGGGATAAATCCAGAACCAGCATAAAAATCTGAATTCCAAAACTGTGTCTGATTTATTTCTATCGGCTTGTGAGCTGCCCAAAATTTTGAAAAATTGTTTGGGCCGATACCAAGAGCAATATTTTGTTTCCAAGCAGTCGTAGTCAGAGCCATAGTAGTTTGGAAGTTTGGCCGTATTTCAGTAGTTTGAATTTTCATCGCTTTTGACACATAACCTCCAATATTTGAGCCCCCCAAAAGCAATACAACCGAGGCCACCAATATAACTAGGGAGGAAAGTGAGACATTGTGACCCTCTCCAACTCTACCAACAGACCAAGATAAAATGTAAACAAAGAAAACGAGTGAGATGAGACCGAGCATCACTACTACCGGCATGAAGTTTGAAGCGCTTATAAACACCACCGAAAATGCCATGAGTGCAAACAGGGTGTATCGCATCTTATTTGATATTTCCGACATATTGATAGCGCAGAGAGCCATTATAGTGACTGCACCAAAAATTATAGCCGTATCAATGAGCCCACCAGAAAGGAAAAGTGGGAGTTTGGCCGCGAATGTTGCTGGGAGATATGGGCCACCGAAGATACCAAAGAGAGTATACACTGCCAAAGCCATAGTAGAATACATAAAAGCCAAAACGACTTTATTTACTACTCCCACACTCTTTATCGCCACGATAGTCATGAAGGTTGCAAACACCAACATCAAAATTGAACCCGAAGTTCCAAGATCAAATACCGTGCCAGCGACCGAAGCATTGATAGTACCAGAGAGTATTGATGAAATAAGTGCTATTACCGCAAAGAGGGAAAGCGGTATCAGATATTTAGCTTTGGGTATTTCAATCACCCCCGTTGAAAGAACAGCTGAGAGAAACACTGCAAATATCGCCACGAGTCCTGTCGCGAGGAGCGATATCTTAGCTACATACAAACTGACCGAACTTGCGGGTATGAAAAATACCGGCAATAAAAAAACAAAAACCGAAAGGATGACCCCCAGTTTTTTGACTAACAAATTACCCGAACTATTTTGACTCACTTGAGTCGGAGCCTCTACGTAGACTTCTTGTTCCATATTATTTACGCCCCCCCTCCTCCCTCTTGTTTTAAAAGAAGAAAAAACATCATCCCACCCCCTCTTGTTCGCCTGTGCCACGCTTAGCGAGGACGGCAAACTTACAAAGAAGGTTTGGTTTCTTTTTTCTCCTTAAAATAAGGGGTTTTAGAAAAGCAATTACTACTAATAACCTTATAATTTATACTGTCTATATTGTGTCAAAATCAGACCTTTTTTCAAGTAAAAAAGTGGATAAGATTTATTTATAGTTTTTGATGGACTCCACCACCTTGCTGTCATCTCTCAATTTTTCATAAAATACCACCTGCGAACGATTGATAAAGAGCTCATCGGTCGGACCATGAAATTGTTGTTCCAGTTTGGCCAAAATCATTTTATTATCCACCGACTGACTGCCGTTTTCAGCTTTTTGGGCTTGCAGATAAAAAACATCTTTCAAAATTATCTGGTCACTATCTTGTTTTATTATTTTACCAAAATAAACTTCTCCGTTAGTTAAAAATACTGCATTATAAAAATTCTCTCCATTAAAAATCCCAAATATTTTGTCTTTGTTTATAAAAATAACAAAAACCAACCCCACCGCAATCATTATGGCTACCAAAATTTTCAACACCATTTTAAACAAAGGTTTTAATTTTATCTTTTTTGTATCTTCAGGGGTTATGGTAGGTATTTCCTGTGGAGGCGGATTAAATCTTATTTCATTCATACATTTAATTATATTAGTTTTAGGATAATTATACTTTAAAAATTATGTTGATAACTATTTAAATTTAATTAATATCTTGGGTCTTGGCGTCCCGCTCCCGAAGTTGCCTTTTGTTGAGAAGCTGTCCCCTCTGGGTTCCCTTCTTTAAACCTCTTCCAGCTTTTCTCCAAGTGAAAAGATTTAATCCTAATTTCTGCATATCGACCGATAATATCGTCAATTAAACTGCCATCTACTTTTGGGCCATACACCCCCTTAACAGCCTCCAAATAGACAATCATTTTATTGCACCCCGCCATCGCTTTTTCCAATAAACTAACCCCACCTTTAAAATCAGCAAATCGGGTACTATGTGCCTCTCCTATATATAGAGGCACCGACATACTGCAATTCAACATATTTTCCAAATAATCATATTTAAGCTTTACCAATTTAAGCTTCATATCTTTGACAATAATGACCGTGCATCCTATAGAATTTTGATAAACATCCAAATCACGGAAACTTCTGACAGGTTTCTTTGGTGTAAAAGGCTTGTTATATTTGTTGTTTTGATAACTTGACATTGTTTTTTTGTTTGCTATACTTGACTTATATTTGGCATTCGCCACGTACTCTCTCGTAAGAGAGAGAATATATCTAAGAATAAAGACGGAGAAATCCGTTCTTTATTTTTTTGCTATCATTATCATCTAATAAACCCATTCTTTCGTACATTCTAAAAGAACTAAATACTCTAACTTGAGATAAATTCGCTATATTCTTTTCTTCTTTAAATGATATTTCCACAAACCAAGTTCCTTTCTTATCTTTAGTTGACAAAGGAATTCCAAGAAAACCTTCCTTGCTTAATTTTTTATAAACAAAGACAGGTCTAGAAAATAATCTGCCTTTGCCGTTTATTTCAATTCCAATGTTTTCGCCAATTGCACACCACCAAATTTCTCCTTCCTTAAAAAACGGGGAGACAGAATTATTATTGTGAATTTTTTCTTTCAAACCTATCCATTCTAAAAATCTCTTGATTAAGCTTTTTGGTTGATTTGTATTCTTTTGTATATTTTCTTTTTTCATTTCTTGTTTTTTCTTTTTTCCTTACTACTCGATTATTTTTTATGGGGGCGCGTTTGTTAAATTTTTTGATAATCTCGGAATTATTGTCAATTCATTTTCCCTCGGCACTTCTGCGATACTGCCGTCCCTATAAAATACTCGTCTCCTCTTTTTTGTTTTATCCGAGATTTTCTTGACCACATGAAGCGGATAAAACTGATAATAATCTTTTTCATCAAACCAAGCGCAAACAAAATTGAATATTCGCAGTCCCGTGAGGCGTGACATAGCGAGTGCATACCATGTCAGCTGTTCAATTGGTTTTTCCTTACTAGCATTTGGTTTGTAATCAAGTAGATGTATTTGGCCGTTCCTGATTTGTACTATATCTATATGCCCGGTCAACAATTTCGGTAAATCAATCTCTTTACCACCTTTAAGCGTTATTTTTTTGTTATCGCTTATTTTAAATTTTAATACATTTTCCATATGCTCCACATCTTCTCTCCTTATATACACCGGCACTTCGGTCGCGACTGTGCAAGAGTCGTTGGCAAGCATAAATCTTTGTAAATGTTCGTGACGCTCTTTGTTATCAGGAATTGATTGCAAGACGAACGCAGTCAAACGGTTGGCATAATTGAATTTTGAATTAACGATCATATCAGCCTTATCAAATTTACTGCGGATTTCTGACATTCTTTCACCATCTTGAAAATATTGATGGGGTGTTTCGCTAGAGACATTATCCAAATAACTTTTGAGCGGTGATAAAACTCTATTTTTAAATTCATCCAACATCAAAATTGTTTTGGCTCGGTGGTAGCGGAAACGATAAAGCTGACGATGAGCCATAGTGGTCACTTCAACGACATCTTTTGGGCCAAACATTTTAATCGCATAAGGCCGCAGTCTTTCATATCGGCAAAGTTCTTTGTATTCGTTTATCCAGTCTGATAGCGTTGCTGGCTCCGGTGCTACGCCAAACTTTTGTTTTATAATTTTGCAAGTTTCTTCCAGTGTTAGCCCGAGATTATAATAACTCATTGATTCAATAATAATATGAAGTGGAAAATGTTTACCTTTTATATCCTGAGCTGTAAATGTCCTGCCACAACCAAAATTTCGGCAAAGATACAACTGCACTACCTGATTTTTATTTTTTCGGGTTCCTCTTTTAACAAAATTGGTTGACATACAATATGGACAAATTGAGGCATCACGAGCATTGCGAATTGTTTCTGTTTCTTCTCCTTTTTTAACCTCACCCCCGTCCCCTCTCCTAGATGCAGGAGAGGGGGGAACAAAAATCCCCGTGATTTTGTCCCACATTTTTGTTATGCCGTTTTTTTGTGTTTTTTCGCTTGACATTGTGTTTTGATTTGCTATACTTAATTTATATTTGGGGTTACCCACGACTCCTGTCAGAAATGACAGGAGGTCTATTTTTTTCAGCAATATTATGTAATTTAAAATACATATCTCTTATTATTTTTGAATCCTTCTCATCCAATTCTCCTATTTTTTCTTTGAATCTCCTATAGTCATAAACCCTTCCCTGAGATAAAACAACATTTTGATTAATCCCAATAAAAGTTATCGGAGCAAACCATGACCCAGTTTTTGGTTTAGTAGTAAGTGGTAATCCCAAAAAAGAATATTTGTCATATTTTTTAAATACAAAAACCGGTCGAGTAAATTTTTGATCTTTACCATTTATTTCAACCCCAACATTTTCTCCAATATAAGACCACCATATTTCATTCTCTTTAAATAACGGCGGCAAAGATTCGTTGTTATGAATTTTCTCTTTCAAACCAATCCACGCCAAAAATCTTTTAATTATATTTTTTGGTTTTTGCATATTCTTTTGTGTTTTTTCGCTTGACATTGTGTTTTGATTTGCTATACTCATCATGTATCTTTAATGAATTACACCTCCTAAGGTTCTGTACTTAGGCGGTGTTTTTTACTATTCACAGCCCCTCTTGACAAAGAATTTCTATCGTCTATAATGGATAGCACTGATATTCTCCCGGCCGCAAGGTCGGGAGTATTATTTTTCCTATTTAATTCGACAAATTCTCTTATCTTTTCAAGAATTAAATACTTTGTTTTCTTTAGTTCAAAAGCCAAATTACCCTTAAAACTAACGAAACGGATATTTTTGTGCTGTTCTATAAAAACATATTTCCATAATTCAAAATAATCGCTATCTCCGCTGAAAACCATTACCTCATCCAAATTATTAAGACTTCTTACAACATCTAAAGTTATTTCTATATCAACATTTCCTTTTTTCTGTCCATTTATATATTTAAGAGGCTTGGTTATCACTTTGGCAAATTTTTCTATAACATCAAGGTATTTCTTTGAATCGGCATAAGATGTATCGGTTTTTTCAGGTAAGGCGGCATAATAATTGAAAATCTTAACTTCAAAAATAGACCCAAAAAGTTTTTTCACTTTTTCTATGTCCAATTTCCAACCGGCTTTTTTAGACGCATAATATATATTGGCTCCATCAATAAATATTCCTATTTTCTTTTTTGCTCTATTGTTTTCCATTTTATTTTTGATGTCTCGTATCACGACTTGACCTACTCAAAATCTCACGCTTTTCGGATATTTTGGCACTTTCCGTGCTATTCGTGATATTTTATTTGGCATTTTTGTTGACATTTGTCAAATAATTTTGCCCCAAAGGGTCATCCTCAAATTTCTTATTTCCTAACTCCCCCTGCCCCCTCTTAAATTAAGAGGGGGTTTCAGATGTCCCAGTACCGATATTGACATCTGTTGAAACTGTTTCCGATGCCGAAATTATTTCTGCTGGCGGAGTTACAATTTCTACTACCGGTTCAGCTGGCGCAGAAATTATTTCTACAACTGGTGGAATTATTATTACACTTTCAGAAGTTGTGCTTGCTGTTATTATTTCTGGTGTTGAGCTCCCCACTGCCGACGTTGCCTCTCCGTTGAGTTCATTCCCCATTACCGAAATTGTTGTCGTTGTTGTCGTTGTTTCTGATGTCGAAGTGGCTTGCGTTGTAACCCCGGCAACTTCGGGAGCGGAACGAATCAATTCTTTAAACTGCTCTTTGGTCACACAGACATCATCTACACAAACTTCTCCTTCAATATGCAAACTGCCCACAAACAATTTTGTAATCTTAGTGAACTCATCCCCTATTTCCACCCCGACACCCTTTAAATAGACCACAATTCGCCCTAGGAGCGTTTCTTTACCATCCACGGCAATGGTAGTCGTAGCGGACACATCATTCTCCAAATCTGCCATTTTTGCATTCAAAATTTCAAATTTAATTTCGCTATTACTTAAAAATTCAGCGGTTGAAGAAGCATACATTTCCTGTACCGATTTCACTTCCGCGATTTGTTTTTGTTGCTCTTGAATGGCGTTTACTAAAATAGGTGTGAGCTTACCATAGTCCACATTTGATGGTCGACCCTGTGCATCAAAACTAACTATCTCTGGAATTATTTTTGCCACATCTTCCGCAATAAATCCGACCTGTGAAGTTTGGTTATTGGGCATAAAACTTTCTTGCCAGTTGTAGGAAACCGGCTGGAGCTGTGCAATTTCGACCAAACCATAATTTAATGGGTTAACATTTTTCTTGAAACGGAGCGATGAACCTCCGCATTGAGTAGTTGAAGTCGCCAAGTTTCCTGTGGTCGTATTTGCACAAACAAAGTAGCCAGTGGACTCGTTGACGAGTGCCGGAAACATCACAGAACCATTTACGGCTAATTTTGCACCAGGACTCGTCGTCCCGATGCCGACGTTGCCACTTCCTAATAATGTCAACACTGACCTTTGCACCGTTTCGCCATAATTAACACGAAAATCTATAGAGTTGTTTGCCACACCTGAAGCATGATTTGTATATATACTATGATAATAAGTATCTGGGAAAGATGTTCTCGATAATCGCAATACTTCTGCAAACGTGGCGTCTGCCCCACCATTTTCAATCGTAGTTATACCTTTAACATGCAACTTACTCACCGGTCCCGTCGTCCCGATGCCGACGTTGCCTAGTAAATAATTATTTCCAGTCCCATCTGACTTTAGTAAACCGTCGATTTGCAAATTACCGGATAAATCAACATATCCTTTTTCTCCTCCTAAATTGAATGTTATATAGCTATCGGCATATAATTTAAGTTTGTTTGCTTCAGTGCCAGCAATATACGTTCCCGCATCAGTTGTATAATCAGGGTAGAATATTCCTCCACCCCTAATATTTCCCGCCACATCCAGTAATGCCCCCGGACTCGTCGTCCCGATGCCGACGTTGCCAGCACTTGTTATTCTCACCTTTTCCGTTGGGACACCACTATTAGAAGTATTGAAGATTAAATCGCTGTAATTTCCTCCTCCAATACTTTGCAATGCTTGTATCGAAGCAACTTCCTGATTGGTTAATGTTGAATATGAATTTCTAAAGTGTATACCGCCAATCTCATAGCCGTTCCCTGCCGGAAAAGCACTGATTGTCAACTGAACCGGTGTTGAAGCCGCACTACTTGAAAGATGCAATTTACTCTGCGGACTCGTCGTCCCGATGCCGACGTTGCCACTATCTGTTACTAACACATTTGCCGTGCTCCCCGCAGCATTTACAAAAGCCAGACCAGTGCTTCCAAGAGTGGAATACCCGATATATCCCTTAGATGTTCCTGCGTTTTTAAACTGTATAAACGCAGAACTCGCAGCAGCTGTGTCTTCAACAATAACAGGCGTATTAGCTGCACCAGAAATATGTAACAATGCCCCCGGACTCGTCGTCCCGATGCCGATATTACCGGCGCTTGCAATGAACATTCTATTATCAACTCCTCCAGAACGAAATCCGATAGCACCACCACTTTCATAGAATCCACCCGTATCAGCACCATTACCACCAAACACTCCGAAATTAGTTTTGAAACGAATACCCCCATTCACATCCAACTTCGCTCCTGGACTGCTTGTCCCAATTCCCACATTCCCGGAATTTTGTTGGACGATGAATTGTGAAGTACCGACAGCGAAGCCACCGGTTGAGATGGTGGAGGTTGCTGTAGTTGAAGTCGCATTGAAATTACCAAATGTTGGAGTGGAGGTAGCAACAATGACACCTGATGCGTTAGTAGAAAGTAGTGAATTGATTGCAAGACCAGAGAAAGTGAGGGAACCACCTGTAGTGATGTTTCCATTGTAATCAATTGTGAATTTAGAAGTTGAAGCAACTTTGAGATCTAATAGATTACCAGTGAAGCCAGTGATTGCATCTGCTCCTATGAGTGTTCCGGTTGAACCTACCACTGATAGTTTTGCCCATGGGGATGTAGTGCCTATCCCGACGTTGCCGGTCTGTTTTACATACAACAAGCTATTACTCGACTCATTCTCAACATTAAAATAACCAGAGGCTCCTGAAATTGTAGATTTGACATATCTCGAGTCAGATTGCAATGCTCCAATTTCAAAAACTTGTTTCAAGGCATTCCCACTCATAACATCAAAAGTGAAGGCACTTTCCATACTGCCCGTATTGACATCATTGGCAACCCAACTCATTCTATTAGATTCTCTTACATCATTAGCGGAATCGAGGTAGAAAGAGACATATGCCTCATCACCAGCAGTTGGTGTGGCTCGTTCATTTCCCTGCAACACCACAACAAGATTACTCGCAGCATCAGTAGTCTTACTAATATCAAGCAAAGCTCTCGGACTCGTCGTCCCGATGCCGACGTTGCCACCAAGAGTTGCGAAGTAGGCAGAACCTGTGGAGGTGATAGCAGTAGTAGAAGCATACCCAAGAGTTGTTAGACCTGATACTGACATTGTCCCTGTTGCCGTAATGTTCGCTGCTGTGAGATTGCCATTGAAAAATCCGCTACCTGCTACACTCAACAATGCGAAGGGAGAGGTGGTGCCTATGCCGACGTTGCCACCGTTCATTATTCTCATTGCCTCTGTCCCAGCTGGTGAAAAAGCAAAGTGATTCGCAGAAGCAGCACTTGAAGCCCAAGTCCACACCGAGCCAGAATTACTGAATGTGACAGTTGAGACGCCTGTTCTTTCAACAGTAAAGGTTGGTGAGGCCGCTGCAATGTGCAAAATTGATGTCGGACTCGTCGTACCGATGCCGACGTTGCCAGTTGCTGCGGCAATTGTTAATCTAGTAGCTCCTACTGGTGCTACGGTATTATCATAAAAAAGAAAATTGTTATTTACGTCATTAAGCCCAAACGACCAAGTCTGACCGGGTTTATTAACTGAAATTTGACTAAAGCCGGTGTCGGATGCTGTGCTTATTGCAATTTTGGAGTAAAGTGGCCCTGCTACTTGCAGTAATTCAATCGGCGTCGCCGTCCCAATACCAACTTTTCCTGTTGAGAAGTCATAAACAAACCCTGTACCTCCGATTGCAAATCCTCCAGCAATAGTTGAAGTCGCTGCAGTTGAAGTAGCGTTGAAGTTACCAAATGTTGGAGTTGAAGTAGCAACGATGACACCTGATGCGTTAGTAGAAAGAAGAGAATTGATTGCGGCACCGGAGAGAGTGAGAGAACCTCCTGTGGTGATTGCTCCAGTGTAATCAATAGTGAATTTAGAAGTTGAAGCGACTTTCAAATCCAAAAGATTGCCTGTAAAACCGGTCAGAGCGTCCGTGCCTATGACTGTTCCCGTCGTACTCAAATGTTCCACTGAAAGTTTGGCGTATGGTGAAGTCGTCCCGATGCCGACGTTGCCGGAACTTAAAATTCTCATCTTTTCACTAAAGGTTCCTGCTAACGTAGTAATGAAAGTAAGGTCTGCACTAACTGCATTAGCTACGTGAGAAGTAATTGTTGTGCCAATTTGGGTCGCAGGTTTGATGGCACTATTAGCATCAAAAGTATTAAATCGCAAACCTAGCCCGGTATTATCTGTGGTATTTGTGTTCATTAAATCAAAAACTGGGAAGCTACCGAAAGCAGTCTGAGCACTATTTGTTTGGAACAATCCACCTAAAGTATATTGGCTTGTATCTACTACATTTAGTTTATAGCTGGGACTGGTCGTCCCGATGCCGACGTTGCCGGCAAAGTAGGAGTTGCCTGTGCCGAGGACACTTAAGTTTTGAGCAATAGTGGTTGAGGCGTTAATGGTTAAGGTTTGAAGGCTTGGTGTGGCATTAAACATTCCATAAAGTAAAGCTCCTGCTTTATCTCCGCTGGTGTTTTCGCGGTCTTGGTTGTCTATGTAAAAAGAATTGGAACCAAGTTCGTATGCACCCGCATACATTCCAAACATTACATTACTATTTCCAAATAGATTATATCCTGCTTTATATCCTACGACTGTGTTGTATGAATATGGAGTAGACCCACCATAACCAACTTTTGAACCAATAAGAGTATTTTGTATAAAGACACCAGTACCACTAAAACCAGCACCCCTCCCAATCGCTGTGTTGTCAGAACCTGTGGTGTTCGCATAGAGAGAAGAATCTCCAATCGCTGTGTTGTCGTTTCCTGTGATGTTGGAGTAGAGAGAACCATATCCAATCGCTATGTTGGAGTTTCCTGTGGTGTCGGAGTAGAGAGAAAAAGATCCATTCGCTGTGTTGTAGGCTCCTGTGGTGTTGGAGTAGAGAGAATGAGATCCATTCGCTGTGTTGGAGTTTCCTGTGGTGTTGGAGAAGAGAGATTGATAGCCATTCGCTGTATTGTAGGAACCTTTCCAAGTAGCACCTACTTGACCCACACTACTTTGTCCTCCTCCACCAATAAAGAGATTATCACCCTCTGAATTAGCACCTTTGTAAGTAGAGAATAAAGCATTTGTACCATTAGTATTTATATTTATATTCCCCGCAACATCTAATTTCTGGCTGGGACTGGTCGTCCCGATGCCGACGTTGCCGGCAAAGTAGGAGTTGCCTGTGCCGAGGACACTTAAGTTTTGAGCAATGGTGGTTGAGGCGTTAATGGTTAAGGTTTGAAGGCTTGGTGTGGCATTAAACATTCCATAAAGTAAAGCTCCTGCTTTATCTCCGTTGGTGTTTTCGCGGTCTTGGTTGTCTATGTAAAAAGAATTGGAACCGAGTTCATACATTCCTGCACTAGTTCCAAGAGCGACATTGTTTGATCCAGTTTCGTTTAACATAAGAGATTGCGCACCAATTGCGACATTGCTATCACCCGTAGTATTTAACATGAGAGAAGCCACACCAAAAGCGCTATTGATACCGCCTGTAGTATTAGACATGAGAGATTTTTCACCATTTGCTGTATTAGAGAAACCTGTAGTGTTGTATTTAAGAGCTCGACTACCTATACCCGTGTTCCAATATCCCGCATCAACATTATCGGTTGGTTGACTAAAGCCGGCTTGTTTTCCAATATAAAGATTTCCAGCATTATAATTAGCATCATCCGGATCACTCGCAAAGATTCTCAACATCTCCGTACCCGCCGCATCTTTTATAAAAATGCCGGAATTAGCTGGGGTGTAGTTACCGGGTGAGCCGTTGGTAGTGATAGTTAAAGGTGAGGTATTAGAATCTCGGTTATCTATAGTCAGTTTGGCTGAAGGCGTCGTCGTCCCGATGCCGACGTTGCCTGTCGCTCTCCAAACACTTGTACCATCAGTTGTCCAATTCCCCACACCCGCACCAGCAATCAAAGAACCGTTCCAATAAAGATCACTTGAAGTATTGTAGAGACGGGAATAAGTATCGGCAGGAGAAGACGATTCAATATACAAAGCCCCATCTAAAGTCAGAATATCTTGTCGAGTGGTGGTGCCAACGGCCAGCCATTCTGTGGCCGTAAGATCAGCAACTGTCGTTGAACCGGTGACAGTCAAATCACCAGTCGAAAATGAAAGGCCAATGGCAGTTTGAAAATCAGAAAGGTCATTACTTACATTTGATATGGAATTGCCAAAATTATTTACGATCGTGTCATTCTGTCTGGTCACATAATATCTATTTACATTTGGCGCTAACGGATTGACTAGAAAATAATTTTTTAATTCTGCAATTTTAAAATCTACATATTCTCTGTCAGAATCCATCACTACAACTGTTCTAGCTTGCGATGGTGTTTTATTATTTTGATTTATAACTATTTCTTGATTATTTTCTTTGTTAACTAAAACTGATTCATCTTTCCTCAACCAAGGTTTAATTATTTTAAGAGCAACATTTTTTGTCCAATTAGTTACATCATTCCATCCATTAGCAGAAAAGATAGAAGCAAAATTATTTTCTCCTAAAGCTACTTTATTATTAATGTTACTAATACCAGATTCAAAAACAAGAGAAGTCTTAACTATTATTCTTTCTTTAAGAGAAGCTAGTTTTTTAATCTCGGAAAAATTAAAAGCAATGCTAAAAGTCAACAAAATTATGACAGAAATTGAAGCGGCTGAGATTGCAAACTTTTCGAAACCAGACTTCCTTTTTGATCTCTCAATTACTTCATCAATGTTGGCAGAAGCGTAATATCTAATTTTATCTATATCAAACTCCCTTTTAATAATTGGAAATAATTCCTTTTTATCGTTATAATATATAGGTTTTATTCCTCTTACATCTCGGATACTCGAGATACGAGGTTTAAGACCTTTTTTCTCTGAAAATATTACTTCATTTTTATCTATTCCAATTCCTAATTCAAGCTCAGATTTAGCTTTAGATTTTTTCAGTATCTTCGTCTCTTTTTCCTTATTTTTTAAATCTGGTTTTAATGTTTTTAAGATTGCAACTTCCCTTCTTGATTTACGAATTTTAAGAGTCTTCCTGTGGGTAAGTAAATTTTTATCCTTGTGATTCAAAATTTCACTCTCCAAAACATACCAACTTCTACCAACCAAGCTTGCATGAATTTTTTTAGCTCTACAAAGTTGGCCAATGTAGTCACTAGCATAACCAGTAAGTTCAGCGGCACGACTTGCCGAGATGTATTTTTTACCCTTCAAATAGAGAGTCTTATTCACAGGTATATTATACTATCTCGGCTATCCGAGATGAATAAAAAACCTGTGGATAAATCTCAAATTATTTTGTTATAAAAATTATTTAAAAATGTGAACATAATTGAATCCAATAAATAACCCAGAAGATCGCATAATCATCAGTGCTATGAAGGTTAAGTCCAGAAACCTCGGGTAACCTCAATAACTAGATTTATAACATCAACATGATATTATCTATATACATTATATCATCAATAATAATTTTAAAATCTAGTTATCCACATTATTAAAGTTACATAACTATTCATAATTATGTATACTTAAGTAGTAATGTTTATATATGTTTACTAATGTTAATAATTTAATTATACTATGAACAATAAAACTATCAGCTATATAACAATTAAAGACGCATCTGTTATATTAGGTGTATCCAAGATCACTCTTCGCAATTGGGACAAGTCCGGTAAGCTCAAAGCTCACCGACATCCCTTTAATAACTACCGAGTCTACAAACTTGAGGATATTGACAATGTCTTAAAAATGATTGAGAGTAACAATACTGTTATTTCTAAGAGGAAAAGTGAGATTCGTAGGTTGGCAGTCCGCCACCTCGAAGATGAGCGGGCTTAGATTAATATCTATATAGTATGATGTGAAAGCATTCTTTTGTTAATTAATGAGCATTCATTTTATCAGATTCCACATTCTATTTTAGTTTCTATTTTATGATTTAGCACAATGTCTAGTGCCCCCCCAATTGTAGTGATTTTTTGATTTATCAATAGACTTGGTCATCTCCATAATTTTTTATATTAATCTTTACTATCCCAATCTTTGCCCTTTACTGCAAATCAATACTGCACAATAAGACACACAATACCTTGAGCCGCCAACATTGTGACCTTCACAACAATTAAGTTTATTTATAATTTCATATTTCAGCATATTTTATTAATCAGTATTTTACTAAAAATATGTCTCATGATCACCAAAAACATTCTAGAACCCACCTGCTCAATTTTAATATAATTCTTATATTACAACATGTTTTCACACAAAAAACTATACTAAACGCTCAGCGTCCAATATTAGACGCTGAGCGTTTAGTAGTTATCCACAGTCCTCAAAACTCTCAATTCTCCACTAAGATATAATTAATATTATGAGATACGAAAACTTTGCTGTACACGAACACTATCATGTCTTTGGTAGAGGCACTAACAAGGAAAAGATATTTATAGATGATCAAGATAAAGCGAGATTTGTTTTTCTTATTACCCATTTTCAATCCCCTATTAAGGTCTACAATGTATCCTGGTATACAGACAGTTTTATTAAGAAAGGTTTTTTTGGTATTAAGGAGGGCAAGATTGATGAAATACTTAAACATCGAAGCACCAAACTTGTCGCCTTTGCTTTAATGGAAAATCACTTTCATCTATTAATACAAAATCTTGAAGATGGAATACTCTCGGTTTATATGCACCGAGTTTTAACTGCTTATAGTAAATATTTTAACGCTAAATATAAAAAGAAGGGCCATGTTTTTGAAGGACCTTTCAAAGCCGTGCACACTAAAAATAATGACCAATTATTACACTTGGCTTCATATATCCACAAGAATCCAAGGGAGATTGAGGGTTGGGATTCTTCATACGACAAGTACCCCTATTCAAGCTATCAAGACTATATTGGTTTAAACAGGTGGGGAAACTTCCTTTCAACCGATATTATCTTAAAGCAATTTAAGGACCAAACTAAATATAAGGATTTTGTCTCAACTAGTACCGCAAAAGAAGGCTTAAATTACCTTTAGAAATAAGTCTTTTAGGACATTTGGGTTTGCCGAACCTTTGGTTTCTTTCATTCCTTGCCCGATTAAAAACTGGAGAGCTGAGAGCTTGCCATTTTTGTATTCTGCCACCGCCGCTTCGTTTTCTGACACTATTTTATTTACTATTTTTATTAGATCATCTTCATTACTTTTCTGAAATAACCCTTCTCTTTCTGCAATTATTTTAGGCTCCTCGCCAGTTTCAAGCATTATTTTCAATACATCTTTGGCTCCTCGAGAAGATAGTTCCCCAGACACAATCATTTTAACCACAGTAGCAACTGACTCAGTTTTAACCATTGAGACATCAGGGTTTAGGCTTGCAATATCGCTCACAATATAATTTGAAAGCAGTTGTAGCTCACTCTTATCTAACAAAACCGCAGTCTCTTCAAACAAATCGCCAAGTCCAATATTTGTAATATAAAAATTAATATCACTTTCTTTGATGCCATATTTGCTACCAAACCTTTCTCTCTTTTCTTTCGGTGTCTCCCTAAGCTCACTTCTTAATACATCTGCATCAAATTCAGGGACTTCACTTATTTTTAATTTGGGCAAATCAGGGTCTGGGAAATACCTGTAATCGTGAGAATCTTCTTTGGATCGCTGGGAAAATGTTACCTGTTTCTTGTCGTCCCAACCTCTGGTCTCTTGAGATATTTTGCCTCCCTCTTTTAGTATCTCCACCTGTCTAGTAATCTCAAATTCTATAGCTCTTTCTGCTGATCTAAATGAGTTTAAATTTTTAATCTCAACTTTAGTACCCAAGGTCAGACCTTTGGGGCCTTTTTCAAGGTCTGACCTTTGGACCGAAATATTAACCTCAAGCCTCATTTCTCCTTTCTCCATATTAGCTTCCGCTACGCCTAAGTATTGAAGTTGAAGTTGCAACTCTTCTCCAAATTTAACAACCTCAACAGACGAATGGATTACAGGTTCGGTCACCAATTCCATAAGTGGCACTCCTGCTCGGTTGAAATCAACAAGGCTATGGTCTCCTACCTCGTGAGAGGACCTTGCCGTATCCTCTTCAAGATGGACCCGAGTAATGCTCACGCCCGACAGTTGTCCACCTGAGACTAGCGGATGCTTATACTGGCTTATCTGATAACCTTTTGGTATGTCAGGATAAAAGTAATTTTTTCGATCAAATTCGGTGAAATCAGCCAGTTTCGCCCCTATTGATAAACCGACTTTTAACACATTTCTTACCGCTTCTTTGTTGATTACTGGCAAGGTACCAGGGTGTCCTATACAAACCGGGCATACATTTATGTTTGGCCTTTTCTCGTCTGCATCATTTTTACATGAGCAAAACATCTTAGTTTTTGTCTTCAATTCCGCGTGAATTTCAAGACCTATGGTTGGTTTCCAATTTATATCTTTTGCCATATTTATATAGAAAATATAAGCTAATTTATGAAATTATGCAAAGTATTAAATGAAAATTATTACACTTTTGGCTCTCCAAAAGATTTCATCTTTTTTTCATACTCAATAACTGTGCGTACAAACTCCGCATGACTCCAAGTGAGCGGGGTCGCCGAAATCTGTTCACCATTGTACGGATTGAGTTGCTCAGAAAGCATTCCTGATCTGGCAAATTTTGCTACCCATTCTATGTCTTTTGCCACCTCTTCCAAATCATTTACAGTATTAGCGATCGCAATTTTGTATTGAGCAAACCAGAGAGTAGTAATAAACCAAGGATTACCCGCAGAGTCCCCGCCCGCATGAGAATACTTATCCCCTTCATAACGCGCAATACCACCTATATTTATATTTTTGGTGAGTTTACTATTGAAAATTTTAAATGACTCTTTCATTCTTGGGTCATCTGGCGCTAAAACTCCAAAACGAAAAGGCCCAAAAAAACTGCTAGCGTCTAGGCTTGTATCTTTATCTGAATTTTCTTCAATCAATTTACAAAAAGTTTTGTCTTTGTCATCCCACAAAAATGCCAATATCGCTTTCCGTAAAGATTCTGCTTCAGTATGAAATTTATCTGCATCCTCTTCCTTGCCTAAAGTCTTGGCAAAATTATATGCCGAGACAAGTCCCCCATAAACCACTGAAGAAGTGAAAGACGATACACCATATTTCTCCTCCCACAAGTCATAACTTGATAATGGCAGACCGGTATGAATATCTTTATAATGAATTAAAAAGTCTGCCGCCTTTTTTACGAAACTGTTATAAATACTTTCTATAAATTCAAGATCTTTGGCCCTTACATAGTGTTCCCATAGTCCAACTAGCAGTATTGCCGTCTCATCTTCTTGAATAGCCAATTGCCTCTTACCATCTTTTACCCATGGATGCCAAGAACTCCCGAGAGAATGGTCGGGCTGATATTTATGTAAAACAAAACCTTCTTCGGTCAACACATCATTTGCAAAGTTATAAAATCTTTTAGAAACATCATAAAACCCTGCCAAATCAAAAGTCCAAGCAATAAAACAAGCGTCCCTTGGCCAAATATACCCATACGTATCTCCACCATATTGAACATTACCAGAGTCTGCTGATGCCAAGATACCGCCCCTATCATCAGAATGCGCCCTCATGACCAGAAGCGAATCATAGAAAAGATCTTTGACCTTACCCGATAAACCCGGAAACGAAATTGGAACCTGGTTAAGCCATGCCTGCCAAAAATCTTTGGTTGATTCCATCAGATGCTCTGGAGTCTTGTCAAAAATATATTGAAGCAATTGGCACACCCCTCGATAAGTCTCACCCACCGCCACCCAGTAATACAAAGTCACTGAGCCTCCGGCTGGCACCTCTCTATTCCAACTAATTACCGAGTCAACCACTCCATGTTCAATTGAATTTTTGGACAAAACACCATCCTCTGCGTCTCTCCAAGTACCTTCTTTACCCTCAATGCCACAAAAACCAATGCTGTAATCATCAAAAGGTTTACTATCACACATGCCGCCAACTAGAAAAACTCTTCTACCCTTATAATGAATTATAGATTCAATAGTGCTTGAAAAATATGCCGTGTCGGCGTGATTAGTATCGCCTATTTTAAATTGTTGGTCAAAAAATATTTTTAGATTGCGCGATTTTGAATCATTGTTCGTTAAGGTAATTTTCCTTAAAAAAATGTTATTTTCATTATAAACTGTGTCAACCATCTCCAGTGAAATTTTAGCCTTTTCGTTTCGGGCACTCGTGTGAGAGACCATAGAATTTTTTTCAAAACCCATTTCAATATTCCACTCTCCGTTGTCAATCCAATGCATTTTGTCATCAACAAAGACCCCTATTTTATGGACATGATTTGAACCTACGTGATTTTCTTGGCCAACATAGGGAAAATAAAAATCTCTCACCTGCCCAAATTTATCTAGACAGACTAAAGTGTTGCCATTTCCCAAGACCATTGAGCGAGCCATATAAATATTTTATCACAAATTAATTACACTTCACTAAATCGGAGTGGTTTAACACGATGCAAAGAAACACCGTGCTCTTGATTTTTCTTGGCTTCTTCCAAACGCAAACGCATATCATGCATTACATTCATATAAGCGATGAAAGCTTCGTAAGGTGACTCGTATGGAGAAAAATATTTATGGACATCGCCATCATTCCACCACTTAGTACACATATAATAGAAGTGGTCTGAAGTCTGAAGTTTGCGCCAATCCTCAAGCAAAACCGGATCATCAATATGCACTATTTCACTGCCTAGTGCGTAAACCGTGTCTAGCGCTTCTCTTTGCAAATCGTTTGATATCCAAGCTGACAGATCTCTCTCGGTATCAGCCCAAGAGACATAATGAGGCACATCAAGTTCGCCCCGAGCATCGTAGCGATCAATTATTTCAGACGGAGTCATGAAGTTGTTATCAGGATTTTTGAGTATTTCTTCTGGAAGATAACGCAGAAAATCAAAAATTCCAGTATCTTCCCATTGATGCTCTCCAAATGTCTCATAATCCATAAAAAGATTTATCGTATCAGCATTACCATTGTGAGATGCCACCCAATTGGCAAACTTTGGGGCAGTGAGTGGGAACTCCGCCCAATCTCGAGAACTAAAACGAAAGGCGATGTCGTCAGAAAGTCGATAATGCTTCAAAAGCAATTTAATGTTTTCGGTACCTACTGGTTTATAAACAAATGCTGGGCTTTTCCAACCCAAAATATGATCAGCTCCTTCAGCCAAAATACCTTTATAGCCCATTTTCTCAGCCATCTTAGCTATCTCATTTGAATAGATGAGTTCGGTATTGCGAAAGACCGAAGGCGTAACTCCAAAAAGGTCCCGTAATTTTTTGCGATGCAGAATTACTTGGTTTATAAATTCTTCTTCAGAATATATTGAGGCTAGAGAGTGATAATAAGTTTCTGAAAGCAATTCGATGTTGCCAGTATCAACCAAGGCTTTAAACGAATCTATCACTTCCGGAGCAAATTTCTCAAATTGTTCTAATGCTACACCAGAAATACTGAAACTTGCTTTAAAATCCGGATTATTTTTTATATTTTGAAGGAGAACTTGGTTGGCAGGCAAATAACATTTGCGAGCTACTTTTTCAACAATGGCTTTGTTGTCCAAACTAGTACCACTTTCATCGTTAAAATAAGAACTGTTTTGTCCAACATCAAAGACTCTGTACTTTCGCACTCTCAAAGGCTGGTGGACTTGGAAATAAAAACATACTGAAGGCATTGTCTAAAGAATTATATAATGAAATTAAAGATTCTGCCGCCTTTTTCCAGTGGATAGTCTTCACTTCTTCTCTTCCGCTAACTGAAAGATGATTCCCCAACTTTTTGTGACGCAAAACCGAGATCACTTTGTCGGCCATATCATCGGTATCCCAAAAATGTGATTTAAGAGCCGCAGAAATAACTTCACTCACTCCAGATTCTTTGGAGACCAAGACTGGCACTTCTGATATCATAGCCTCCAGCGGTACCAAACCAAAGGGCTCCGAAACAGACGGCATAACGAAAATATCAGCGGCTTTATATACTTGATTTAACTCTTCTCCTCGGAGGAATCCACAGAAAATAAATTTGGAAGAGAGGCCGCGATTTGCCACCATCCTAATCATTTCTCCTTCCATATCGCCACTACCAGAGACTACAAAAAATGTTTTCGGTGCGTGCGCAAGCACCTTTTCAGCCATTGCTACGAAATAGTCTGGCCCTTTTTGCATTGTGATTCGACCGACAAACAAAACTATCGCGTTACCGTATTTTTTTAAATTATTTAAATTTCGTTCAACGAGAGAAAAATTATTTTTAAATTCAATTCCGTTGTGAACTACTTTAACTTTTTCTGGAGCAATACCGTATTTACTTACAACTTTCCGCTTAGTATGCTCAGAAACAGCTACAATTGCATCAGCCTCATTAAAACCTCTGAGTTCAATATTGAAAATATCTTTGTTAACATTATCGCCACTTCTATCAAATTCGGTAGCATGAATATGCACCACGAGTGGTTTACCCGTAGCTTTTTTGGCTTCAATCCCTGCCGGGTAAGTGAGCCAGTCATGAGCGTGAATGACGGAGTGTTTATTTTTTTTAGCAATTGCTCCAGCCTTAAGAGCGTAAGCCCTCACCCTCTCTATCAAATCTCCAGAGATGGCTTCGGGCAAACCGTTATCTTGAATTTTACAATTTTGCACATTAATCGAATGACTGTTATAGCCCGAAAATAGCCCCTTTATCTGGCTCTCAATCAATACATCAGTAGATTCATTAGCAAAAACAAATTTACACCATGGTGCCGAAACCGGAATTTTAAATGGCAAAACGAAAGTCAAATCAACCCCACTTGATGCCAGAGCTTTAGATAAACCTTCGCAAGCAACACCCAATCCCCCACTATTAAATGGAGGAAACTCCCATCCGAACATTAGAACACTTGGTGATTTTGCACTAGTCACTTTTTTATCCGTCAACTTACGGACTGATTTTTATTGGACATAACAAAAGGATAAATTTTCATAAGCGCGATAAACGCACTCACCACCACTGGCCCTACCAAAAAACCGATAAGCCCAAGCACCTCGACTCCTCCAAGTATTGAAAAAAGGACTACCAAAGGGTGCACCTTTATTTTGTCTTTCAAAAAAATAACTGACATGAAATTGTCTACCAAACCGACAGCCACGGCGGCCCAGACAAGAAGCCCAATGCCTGCCCCAATCTGGTTAGACAGGAAAAGATAAGCGATAGCGGGAACGGTCACCACCGATGTCCCCAAAATTGGCACCAAGGACGCTACACCACCGACGAAACCCCAAAGCACTGGCGAACCCACGCCAAAAATAACAAAACCAATACCTATGAAAACACCCTGTGCGATTGAAACCAAAATCCTGCCTTTGAGTACCGCATCTATTGAAGCCTTGAGAGTTTGGATGAAGTCCTCATCATATTTATCTGGCAAAGGGCTCCATATTTTGAGGCCAGCTTTTATCTTGTCTCCATAAACAAACAAATAGTGGAGAGAAACGAGCATAAGTATAAAGTTTAAAATGCCTCCAAAAATAGCAGCAGAAATAGAACCAAAATTGCCTATTATCCAATCTAAAATGCCTCGAGTGTACGATTCAAAATTAACCTCTGTGTCAATCACTCCCGGAGGAAGCACTGAGCTCAATCTATTGAATAACGCATTGGCTTGAGAAATTAAATTTTGAGAATTACCTCCCAGAGCCATCGAATTATACAAATCCACCGCCTCTTTCAGTAGAAGGGTTGATATTACCGCAATAGGAATAATAACAAAAAACAAAATTATCGAAGTGGTGGTCAAAGCGGCCAAATTCTCTCTGTCACCAAACTTGCGCACCAACCTTTTGTATAAAGGATAAAAAGAGACCGCAAACACTCCCGCTATGAAAATCACTCCGAAATACGGTTTGAGTATAAAAAATAAAAGCACCAAAAGTAGAATGGTGAGTACCACGAAAAATGTCAGTTGTGTTGTTTTCTGAGACATAAAGACAGATAGGATTTAATCCTTTAATCTGCTTCTATATTTTAACACAACAAACACTGCTAAACCAAGAATAGTGGATAGTAAAATGACTTTTTCTATAGAATTTATAAGGTCAGCGTACTTTCCGTAAACATTTCCTACTTGCCACCCAATTGCACCCAAAATAAGCCCTCTAAAAAATGTCCCAATCAGAGTAATGAAAAAGTATTTAACCAAACTCATTTCCATGATTCCACAAAAGGCTGAGATGGCGACCGAAGGGACGATTGGCAAAATTCTCGCAGAACCTATGAGTATTTCGTCTTTTTTTGTTCCGCTCAATTTATTTTGCAATTTTTCTATATCACTAGAGTAAAGGCCGATATACCTACCCCATTTTTCTATAGTGAATTTACCACCATAACGAGCAATAAAATAAATAAAATATGAACCAACTGTCACACCAAGGGCCGCGGGTATTGCTACTTTGAAAATAAGAGCCAAAATGGCTTTAATTGAAACCGGTCCGGTGACAAAAATAAAACCAGACATTGTCATAATGAGAGCAGACGGAATAGGAGCAACCACTTCTTCCAAAACCGATGCTACGAAAACGCCGAGTGCCCCCCACGGCAAAATACTTACTTGCAAAAAATGTATTAATCCCTCAATCATACTTAACAAGTCTAATCAAAATTATGCCAAAAAGAAAGCGACGCTGAACCTAATCAACGTCGCCCAGTTTTTCCACTATCCTTATTTCTGAAGGTTTAGCGAGATGATTTTGATCCATGATGTACCAAACATCTCCTTCAATCTTCTCGCCACCCAAAACAAGAGGAAGCCAATCTATGTCTGACGCCATCATTTCTTCAAATGGCAGCCCATTAATTGACCAAAAAGTTGGCTCTATCATTTCTGGATTTGGTTTAATTTCACCTGACCATTTCCAGAGTAGGAACATGTGTACCTCCACATCAAACTTTCTACCATCTGCTTTTTGATTGTGGAAAGTGACCTTGCCAGAGTATTCCAAATCCTCTTTCTGTGCCGAAAGCCCTGATTCTTGGAGAAGCTCTCTTGTCGCCGCTTCCCGTATGGTTTCGCCCTCTTCTTGGCTTCCACCCCACCCATTCCATTTGCCAATCCCAATCTTTCGAGTTTTTTTGGCAAGCAAAACCTTGCCCTCCTTTATAGGAAAGACCAGTGTTGCCACCATTTTTTTCCTTCTTAAGTCCATAATTACTCTCCCGCTCTGATAATACCCCCACTCACCCCAAAAATAAAGCTCAATTTTATCTTAATATTAAAGACTATTAATCACTCTCAAAGCAAAGGGGTTAAAATATGAAGATATTTGATTGCGGCTTATTGAATATTCCATTTTTTCAAGAATAAGTTCATCAAAAAATTTTTGCAAAATATCCATCTCTGCGTTTGCACTTTCATTATTAAAACTTTTAATTTTATCAATTATTAAAGTTGCTCTTTTATAGGCGTTTTGCATTGTCTCTTTGTCCCCTTTTTCCTTCCAACTAAAAATTCTCTGGACTTCACTACCCAAATTTGCCATATAAAAACAAACTATTTTGAATTGTTCTTGTTCTTTTTTAGTTATTTTATTTTTTATTATTTTCCGTGGCATTTTCGTGCTTTTATTAAAATTTCAATCATTTATTTTCTGCATTTTTTTCTTTATCAAAAATCATTAATAGACTGGCCACCTGTCTGCGGTCATTTTCGGTCCCGCTGGTATATCTGTTTAATCCATCACTACCCAAATCTATATAGGGACTAAGATATGTTTTCAGTTTTTCTTCATTCTCTACTATGATTTCTCTTACTTCTTTATCATATTCAGCAGCCTTATCTAATTGGCCATCATGAACATAGGCAAAAGCATTTCTACGTGCAGTGGCACATCTAGAAACTATATCCTGTACTTCAGGATCTTCTAAAAAATTTGGGATTAATGGTTCTGGAACTTGTTCCGATTTGGGTTTATTAAAAAATTTTTCAAACATAAATTTATTTAATTATTGTTATAAATTAAGTCTAATCAAAATTATGTCAAAAAGAAAGCCCAAATTACACCACACCCCCACGTGTCAAAGACCGTCTTTGACACTTTACTTTTTCAAGATTTGTTTTATACAGATTTCCGCGGTCGCGGATTTTTGTATAATTGTTCACTGCCGCACCAAGGACAAAACCATTTCGTTTTTTGGACAAGAGCACCACTGACTGTCCACCACTTTTTACATTCCAAACAAGAAAAATGATGCAATTTTTCCACTACTCTTTGAGTTTTATTATTCTTACTTCCCATGACACTTTTTGATAATTATCAATACAGTTCTTTGAGTTCTAAAATATTATTTATTGTAACTGACGGCATACCTGTTTCTGAATTTGGTAAGTCATTCTCAAACTCTCCATTCTTGAGCCAAACTGTCGTTGCGCCTTTAGAATTGCCCCATTTTATACCGTACACAACTTGATTATCCACCACCACAACTTCTTCTGGTCTTACCTCAAAATCGACTAAAACTTTCTCGTACATTTGATCTTTTCCCTTATCCCCCACAATAATTTGAGTGAAAAACTTTGCTATTTCACTGTTTTGTATTTTTACACTTCTTATTTGACTAGATTCACTTACAGCAAGTGACACCAAAACTAATTTATAACGTTTTGATAAGTAAGAGAGAACCTCGTGGACATTTTTAAATATAATGTCAGTTTTTAAATCACAAAGTGTTCCTCCCCAATCAAAGATAAAGAGTTTTATTTTATTTTCCATGACAATTTTTATATTTAACAGGAGTTCCGTCTGACTTTTTAGCCCCACAAGGACATGGATCATTTCTGCCAATATCCTTATGTTGAGAAGAAGTACTTGAAACATTTGCCGTATCAGTCACACTGGTTATTTTAAGCGCTTGGTTTTCTATTTCTTTTTGCGCCGAGAGATTTACCGTTGATTCATCGACTTTAGTGATAGTGCCCAAAATAGAGTTTTCTATCGATTCCTCCATTTCTTTGAACAATTTCAGGCCCTCTTTTTTATATTCAACGAGTGGGTCTCTTTGACCATACGCTCTGAGATTCACAGAGCCTCGCAAATAATCCATCATTTCCAAATGATCAACCCAAAACATATCAAAAGTTTGTAAACATAATTCTCTGAATGCTTTGATGAAATTCTCTTCCCCCAAATCTGCTCTTTTTTTGGCCACCGCTTCCTGTATTTCCAGCAAAGCGTTTTCAAGTATTTTGGCTAAATAATTCAAAACCGCATCGGTGTCCCCAACCAAAACATTTCTTCTTCTTTCATAAAAAGTTTTTCTTTGGAAATTCAAAACATCATCATATTCAAGAATATGTTTACGAGCATCAAAATTTAAGCCTTCTATTTTTTCTTGAGCGTTTTCAAGTGAGCGGGTGATGAGTTTGTTTTGGATAGCCTCATCCTCAGGTATACCGAGCCGCCCCATCATATTTTTGACTGTGTCCGCCGCAAAAACTCTCATTATATGATCCTCCATCGAAACGAAAAATTGAGTCTCTCCAGAGTCTCCTTGCCTACCCGATCTGCCACGAAGCTGATTATCAATACGCCTTGCATCATGCCTTTCAGTACCTAAGACAAAAAGCCCGCCCACACTTTTAATTTTTTCATAAGCGTCCTTCTGGAAGGGTGCTCCCCCAAGCTTGATATCAACTCCGCGACCGGCCATGTTGGTCGCGACGGTGACCGCGCCCTCCCGGCCCGCTTGGGCCACTATTTCTCCTTCTCTCTCATGATTTTTGGCATTAAGCATTTCAAAAGAAACTCCTTCTCTTTTTAAATATTCAGAGAGTAGTTCATTTTTTTCAATCGAAATAGTACCAATGAGGACTGGTTGCCCCTTCTTTTGCAGTTCTTTAACTTTCCTCGCAATAGCCAAAAGTTTGCCGTTTTCAGTTTGGAAAATTAAGTCATCCCTATCTACGCGACCCGAGGGCTTGTTGGTAGGGATAGCAACAGTGTTGAGACCATAAACTTTATAAAACTCTTCACTAGATGTCGTAGCGGTACCTGTCATACCCGAAAGTTTGTCATACATTCTAAAATAATTTTGATATGTGATTGATGCGAAAGTCCGACTCTCTTTTTGAACTGAGACACCCTCTTTCGCTTCAATTGCCTGATGCAGGCCTTCTGACCACCTTCGGCCGGGCTGCATTCTGCCCGTGTAAGGGTCTACAATAATTATCTCATCTTCTTTAACCACATAATCTTTATCTTTATGATAAAGCGCCTTGGCCTTTACCGCAGTTTCCAAATGGTGCACCATCTTTATTCCACCTTCAGTACTTCCAGTACCTCCGGCACTTACAGTACCTCCGGCATAAATATTTTCTAGGCCTAAAATTTCCTCGGCCTTAGTAATACCTTCATCGTTTAAAAGAACCGAATGAAGTTTTTCATCAATAGTATAGTGTTCATTTTCCTTGAGCTTTTGAGCCACGGTGGCAAATTTTTTGTATAAAATATCAGAGTCAGCCGCTGGCGCCGAAATTATAAGCGGAGTCCTCGCTTCATCGATAAGTATTGAGTCAATCTCGTCCACCACCGCAAAATGGTGTCTTTTTTGTCTGACACTTTCAAACTTATATTCCAAATTGTCTCGCAAATAATCAAAACCAAATTCGCTATTCGTTCCATAAGTGATATCGGCCTCATAAGCTTCTACCCGACTACAAGGTCTTAAAAATTCATTCAAGACTTTGAAAGATCCTTTTTCATCTCTCTCTTTGTCCTTATCAGAATGACTTGGGTCATATATAAAAGAGGAATCGTGTGCAATAACCGCCACAGTCAAACCGAGCGCTGAATAAACTTGACCCATCCAAACCGCATCTCTGCGAGAAAGATAGTCGTTGACTGTCACCACATGTACTCCTTTGTCCATCAAAGCATTCAAATATACGGGCAATGTCGCTACCAAAGTTTTTCCTTCTCCGGTTCGCATTTCGGCGATACCACCTTGATGCATCACGATGCCCCCCAAAAGTTGCACATCAAAATGCCGTTCACTCAAAGTTCTTTTAGCCACTTCCCTCACTGTTGCAAAAGCTTCTGGCAAAATATCGTCCAGTTTTTCCCCTTTTTTTATTCTTTCTTTAAATTCTAAAGTTTTATTTTTAAGAGCCTCGTCGGAAAGACTCGAAATAACTTCTTCAAAACTATTAACTTTGCCAACCAAAGGCATTATATCCTTAATATAACGACTACTTTGATCTCCAAATATTTTGTTCAAAAATGACATAACGGGCTTATACTAACATATTTTTCGACTTTTTTCTAAACAAAAATCCCGCTTGAGAGCGGAATCTTTGTTAAGTGGGAAAAGTGCGATTAAGCTCTTTTCTTCTTTGTAGCAACTTTCTTCTTTGCTACTTTTTTCTTCTTTGCTGGCATTTTATTTTATTCCTTTCCTTTGTTAAAACTAGGGATTGGAATGAGATTATTTTTAAGCGCGCTTGTTCCGATGAAAATTTTTTTAAAATTTTTTCGGAGCGATCGACCTGTATTAATTATCGCTCTAAAAAATATTTAAGTAAATATTTTTTTCATCAAATGTGTGGATAACTGAAAAAACTTTTTTTGAAAAGTTTTTTAATTTTTAATTTACAATTTTTAATTTTTAATAAATGTCTAAATTTTAAATTAGGAAATTGAAACATTGAAAATTATTTGAAAATTTTAAATTAGAAATTGAAAATTAAAAAATTCCGACATGTCGGAATTTTTTATGCGTTGTCGCGCGACCGGCGGAAGCTATCTCCAAAACAAATGTCTATGTGAGTGCGAACCGCCGGTCACGCCGCAACACATATTAATAATATATCATTTCGATAATTTTATCTAACCTCCCCTTTCCCCTCCTTACATTAAGGAGGGGTAGGAAAAACATCAACGAAAATGCCACCAGGGGGGTGGCGCTTTCGCAGACATTCATTTGTGCTGAAAATTGCTTTTCTGCACTCACATTACAAGTATAGCATACTTGACATATTTATGCAAGTGTACCTGTGGATTACGGATTTCTCCCCGCCTTTATCTCATTTATATAGTATTCCCCCTTCTCCTTGAAGGTAGGGTCAAGCCGAATGATTTCCTCCAAGCTCTGGATTGCCTCCTGCCTCCTACCCGCCTGCAAATAGGCGGCCGTCAGGGTGATCTGGTGCTGCAAGTTTGTCGGATCAAGCTCAATCCTCTTTTTCGCAATGCTAATTATGTCGTCATATCTTTGGACAGCGAGCAAGATTGTGATATACCTGTCATCAAAAATTATTTTTGATTCTGGTATACCTTGCATAATTTCACTAGAGAGACTCACGTTGCCCGAAGCAAGCAGAGTCAAACCGTACACAAACTTTGCTTCTTCATACGAAGGCTCAAGCTCATAAGCAATTTTTGCCGCATCTACCGCCTCAACCATTTTATTATCCATAAGGAAGTTACTGACGAGTTCAAAATATATTGACTGTTTTTTGGGAGAAAGCTTTTCCGCTTCTTTAAATTGCTCAATCGCTTTACCATACCAACCAAATCTGGAAAGGAAGGTGCCATAAAATATTCGATACCGAGCATCGTTAGGGACCCTCACAATATGTCTATTAAAAGCTTTATCAACCTCTTCATACAATTTCTGTTTTAATTCGACGGGAGCATTTTGGTTGCCGGCGACAGTGATAGCGGTTTGTGAAATATGCTCCAAGCTTTCTGCGAAACCCAGGCTTGAACCAGAAAAAGGTTTAGCATAATTCTCAATCGTGCCGACTTTACCTTGATTGTTTAAGACGAGGACTGCCATCAAACTTTTGTTTTGTTGCCAAGGCGAATAAATAATGAAATAAACAACTCCTGCCATAATTATCACTACCAAAGCTTCGATGATTGGTTTTGATTTTTCGTTTTCTAGCATCACTCTCGTCTTGCTTGAAATCTTATCCCAGAGTCCAAATGAAGTCTCTGACGCGACTGAATGAATGTAAGCAAGCACGGTAAAAAATAAAATGTAGCTACTAGTCTGGTCAAAAACAAAAAAATTGTTAAATAGGTAGGCAGATATTAGCCCAAGAATAATCGCCCTTTCTCTCTTTTCCAAATGCTCAGATTTAAATATATAGTATAAAAGCGATGCGATGATGAGCAGGTAGGAAATGAGTCCCAGAGCTCCGCCAGCAACTAGCCAGTCAAGGTAAGTGTTGTGCGCTCGGTCAAACCATGGCTCTTGAGTATACATTCGAGGGTCGTAGTATTTGTTGAAAACAAAATTAAATCCTTCTTGACCCCAGCCCAAAATCGGTTTTTCAATGAAGCCTTTTACTGCCATCGGCCAGACGAAATATCGGCCCTGAGTTTTTATTTCAGAGAATGAGATTGTGGCAAATCGTCTGAGTACCGGACTCGTATTCACATAAGAAGTGTCTTTGACTGACCAAAATATTCCAGCCAAAATTATAAGCACAGCAATCCCAATACCAGCAATTTTTCTTATTTTCTTCACCTCTTGGGCCTCCGACTGGGCGAGTTCGCCTTTTTCGGTTTTCAACGCCAAATAGATGAAAGTGACCAAAATGCCTCCCAAAAGCCCCAAAACTGCCCCTCTGGTTGCGGTATTGTAAAGAACTATGATATTCATCAATGTGACCAATACGAGTACCCCTCTCTGCCACAACACCTTATATCTCATCACAAGTAGCCCCGCAAAAAAGATGTGGAAGACCATATAAATACCCAAATATCCTGCATTACCAAGCGTACCATCTACTCGCACCCCTCCTTGATTGATCGTCACCTTGCCAGCAATTTGAAAAAAGGAATAAATCGCCATCATAGCTGACGCTCCGACGCTAGTAGCAAATAACCTGTCCCAAATTCCTCGGGTTTTCAAAACTGAACCCAAAACCAAAAAGTAAGCGCCGAGGTGAAGGAGAGTGACGTACCCTTCCATTCTTTCAAAATTACTCCAAAATGCTTTGAGTGGGTTTTGAGCGAAAATATCAGCGACTCCCATAACTACCAAAAAAGTTATTATCGCTCCCAAAATCCAAGAAAACTTGGGCCGGTAGTTAGGGTCCCTAACTGCTAGTATTAAATAGCAGGCCAATATAATTTCCACAATGAGCCTAAATATAAAAGCCTTGCCTGTGATAAAAGGGAAAAAAAGCGATGAAGCCACAATAAAAGGCACGAACGGCACGGCAAAAAGCCCAGCTAAAATAACGTAACGCAATTGATTGTTTGACATATACTATATATTACTAAACCTGTGCAAAATATCAAAGTCCTTTAAAAAAAGGTTTTTTTCTGTTATTGTTTTGGTGTCTAAAAAATAAAATGAAAAATATCAGGATAATACCCAGATTAGATATAAAAGGGCCTAATGTGGTAAAACCAGTCCAAACAGAAGCCTTGAGAGTGGTTGGTGATCCAAAAAAGTTAGCCTTACATTATTACGAAGGTGGAGCTGATGAACTTATTTATTTAGATATTGTTGCTAGTCTGTATGGGCGCAACATAGATTTTGATTTATTGAAATCAGTCACTGAAAATATTTTTATTCCTATAACCGTTGGAGGAGGTATTAGAAGTATTCATGACATAAATAATGTTCTGCGCTCAGGAGCAGACAAAATTGCCATTAATACATACGCAGTAAGACATCCAGAATTCTTGAGTGAGGCTGTTCGTGAATTTGGTTCTCAGTGTATAGTTTTATATGTCGAAGCAAAAAAACAACCAAATGGAGACTACGAAGCTTACACCGACGGTGGCCGTGAAAGAAGCGGATTTGAAGTAGTCAATTGGATAAAAAGAGCTATCGATTTGGGTATTGGTGAAATATTGCTCACATCAGTCGATCAAGATGGCACAAGACGAGGCTTTGATATTGAATTATTAAAAAAAGTTTTAGCCTTCTCCCCTATTCCAGTGATTGCTCACGGCGGAGCTGGCAAACCGGAAACTTTAAAAGAAGCGGTGCTTGATGCAAAAGTTGACGCTTTAGGTATTTCTTCTATTTTCCATTACAATGAATTCCCAATAAAAGAAATGAAGAAATATTTGTATAAAAATAAAATCAATATAAGAAATGTATGAAAAATGATTTGAAAATAGCAATCGTAGATTATGGTGTTGGCAACTTATATAGTTTAATCAAAGCTTTTGAATTTTGGGGTGTACAAGCAATCGTGAGTGAAGATCCAAAAGTTTTAAAAGAAGCGAGCGCTATTGTTTTACCCGGAGTGGGCTCTTTCGAAGCTGGAATGAGGGGTTTGGAAATAAGAGAATTGGTTGAAACAATTCAGGAAATTGCCAAGAGTGGCAAACCAATACTCGGTATATGTTTAGGTGCTCAATTAATGCTTTCTCTAGGACATGAATTTGGTATTTTTAAAGGATTAGACATTATCAGAGGAAAGGTTGTACGATTTCCAAATTTAGATAATAATGAAAAAGTTCCTCACATTGGTTGGAATACAATTTCCCCACCCAAGAATATAGACTGGAAAGATACGATCCTGGATTCATCTGACCCTAAAAACAGTTTCTACTTTGTTCATTCCTATATATTAGAACCAGAATCAAAGGAAAATATTTTTGCCTTAACGGAGTACGGCGGATACACTTTTTGTTCAATAGTTAAAAAAGGAAATATTTATGGTTGTCAGTTCCATCCTGAAAAAAGTGGCGAAGTAGGATTAAAATTAATTAATAATTTTATAAATTTAATAAAATATGGAAAAAATTGAAACAAAATATGGTTTACCTTCTGAGGTAAAATTTTGTAAAAAGTGTGTGATCTCAAATCAGCGACCAAATTCTGCAATTGAATTTACTCATACCAAGGATTCCTTAAAAAAAACCATATTTTTTGACGAGCATGATGTGTGCGACGCATGTAATTTCGCAAAAATAAAAACTCAAATCGACTGGAAAGAAAGAGAAAAAGAATTAATTGAACTTTGCAACCGTCATAGAAAAGATAATGGAGAATACGACTGCCTCGTTCCAGGTTCCGGAGGAAAAGATAGTTTTTACGCAGCTCACATTCTTAAATATAAATACAATATGCATCCACTAACTGTTACTTGGGCACCGCATATTTACACAGATTGGGGATGGAGAAACTTTGAATCGTGGATTCATGCTGGATTTGATAATTATCTTTGTACCCCAAATGGAAAAGTTCACCGCTTATTGACCCGCCTGGCGGTTGAAAATATTTTTCACCCTTTTCAAGCATTTATGTTAGGACAAAAATCGTTGGCCCCCAAAATGGCCATTCTTTTCAACATTCCTCTAGTCTTTTTTGGAGAAAACGAGGTTGAATACGGCAACCCAGTTGCAGATGCTACATCACCAAAAAGAGATCAAAAATATTTTAGTGCCACCGATATTTCCAAGATTCATCTTGGTGGAGTATCGGCTACAGATTTAATAAAAGATTATGGATTAACAAATAACGATCTCCAACCATACCTTCCGGCAGATCCTTCTAAAATAGAGAAGCTTGGAATGGAAGTTCATTATTTAGGTTACTATTTAAAATGGCACCCACAAAGTTGTTACTATTACACAACCGAGCATAGTAATTTTGAAGCGTCTCCTGAAAGAACTCCTGGCACATACAGTAAATACAATAGTATTGATGACAAAATTGACGATCTTCATTACTATACGACGTTTATAAAATTTGGAATTGGCCGAGCCACCTATGATGCTGCTCAAGAAATCCGATCAGGAGATATTACTAGAGAGGAAGGAGTGTCTTTGGTAAAAAGATTTGACGGAGAGTACCCTGAAAGATTTGAGGAAGAACTTTTTCGTTATCTCACTATAACAAAAAAGGAATTTCCCGATGCTTATAAAATGTTTTCACATCCAAAAATGGACCACGAATATTTTGCTCATTTAGCTGATAAATTTCGTTCTCCTCATCTCTGGGAAAAATTACCAAATAGTGAGTGGAGATTAAGACATACAGTTTGGGAATAATATAATATACTAAACATGAAAAATTTTTTAGGATTAATTCTTGCGCGAGGGGGATCTAAGAGAATTCCAAGAAAAAACATAAAGGAATTTTTAGATAAACCATTGATAGCCTGGTCTATCGAAGCTGGACTTAAGAGTGGAATATTTGATCGTATAGTTCTTTCTACAGACGACGAAGAAATCGCTTCTGTAGGTAAAAATTGGGGTGCAGAAGTTCCTTTTATGAGACCTTCAAAATTGGCTAGTGACACCGCTACCTCTGACGATGCCATAAGGCACGCAATTCAGTGGCTTCGTAATAAAGAAAAATATAATCCTGAATGGGTATTTTTATTTGAACCCACTGCTCCTGCAAAACAACCTTTTCATTTTTGTGATGTTGCAAAAATTATACAAGGAAACAATAATTTTGATTCAGTCGTAGGTATTTCAGAATTTCCAGATCAATACACCCATGTTATGCAAATTAAATTAGATAATAATAATTTTATTTCTAGAGCGTGGGATAATGAACTTTTAAAAAATATGCCAAAAAGTTCAAGAGAGATACCTAAATCATATCTACTAAACCCACAAGTATACGCTTTTAAAGCTGAAAATCTTTTCAAGGGTAATGGTAGTATGTGGGGCGACAGCACATATGGTTATTTAATGGACAACAAATATAATATCGACATTGATACACCGGATGATTGGAAAGTGGCAGAAGCCAAAATGAAAAAAATATTGGATGACCTAAATAAAGAATAAAAAGAAAGGGCATCGAGTATACTCTCGACGCCCCAGAAAAACTCAACGTTAAACTAGACTCTCTATCGCTTTGAGGGCGATGGCCGGATCGAATGGCTTCAATTTAGCCAGACTGATCTCATCCGCTGACCGGATAAAAGGACCCAAGTCGCACGGTTCTTTCAAGGATTGCGCGCAGCCCAGCTTCACAATCGGAACCTCAGTTAATCCTCCAGACTGAAACAGCAATTGTTTCCCAATTTCTGTCTCCAAAGAAATGGCGGCTCTTCGAGCGTACGCTGCTGTGTTCAGCATCAAACTGAACCCAGAAATGGTCGCATCACAGAGGACAGCCAGAGCATCTCCCAACTTGCAATCAACTGAAACAATGTGCTCGCCAAATTGACTAAGCATACCGTTCCAGTAGTCTGCCCACTTCAAGCCTGGCTCCTTATCGCTCTTAGCGATTGTTGGGTGAGGTCGTGAGATCAGACACCAATCTTCGGTAAGTTTCAGGCACTCGATGAGCAACTGAAGCTCAACCGTCATCTCTTGTGGATTGCCTCCGGCAAAGACGATGACCCTGCCAAATTGAGAACGAAGTTCTTCAACCCTTCTCTCAACTTCATCAGGAATGCTCATTTTTTCAATCACTGTTGGGTTGCCAGCAATTATGACGCGCATGTTGGGATATGACATCTCTGCCAATTCCCTGGCATATTCGTCAAGTGTGACGACAACATCAGGCCTTGCCTTGTACAACTGACAACAGCCCCAGTAATCCTCCATGAGAACCAGAGGTATTCCGAGAGTATTCGCGGCTTCCCCAAAAATAGATTCTAGACTATCCGGCACACTTCTGGTTGCCACCACCACATCCGGTCTAAACTTCACCAAGACCGAATGAGCCTCCACGGAAAAACTTATTTCCTTTTGGTTTTCCGGCCCTTTAAAGACAAGCTTTGCTTTTGAATCGTAGTTGAAAAACCCCGCTTCTTGGAACCGATCAGCGGCAAGTCCTTCAACGACAATTAGGATTTCGTGACCCCTATCTAGGGCCAATTTTGCAGTAGGAACGGACATTTTAGCCCCACCGTTGTCTCGAGAAACAAACAATATTTTCAAAATACACCTCTACTTTAAAGTATAGCGTATTTTTTATAATTTGTCAATCAGAAGTTGACCTTTTACTCTTTTATTGATAATATTTATGCGGACATAAAGTTCAAAAAAGGAGAAATATGAGATCTATCTACCGCATGGAAGCTGGTCATGTGATTGTCACTAACGCATGCAATCTAGAGTGCTCCAACTGCACCCAGATGGTTGGCCACTACAAGAAACCCTACTTCATGGACACAGAGACAGTTCGTCGGGCGATTCTGTCACTCGTAACCCCATACACGACGATTAGCCAGGAATTCCCTGAGGGATTCCCTGGAGTCATCGGCATTTTTGGTGGCGAGCCGACCGTCCATCCCCAGTTTGCCGAAATCTGCAAGCTGGTTCAGGAACTGATCCCTAACCGTCGCAAGAGAGGGCTCTGGACGGATGGATATCGTCTTGAACGATATCGGTCTATCATAGACGATACATGGGATCCGGATCTCGTCCTCCTCAACCGACACGAAGACGAAACGGGGCGACATCAACCGCTCCTGATCGCTTCCGACGAGGTAGTGGATGACAAAGTTCTCATGTGGAAGTTAATTCACAATTGCTGGATCCAGGAACGATGGTCCTTCGGATGCACTCCCAAAGGCGGATTCTTTTGTGAACATGCGGCCGCTATGGACATGCTCTTTGATGGACCAGGTGGTTATCCACTTGAACCAGGCTGGTGGGCAAAAGAAGCCAACCAATTCCTAGATCAAGTCGAGCGATCATGCACCCGTTGTAGTGCCGCGATTCCGATGCCTGCAGTAAGAGCTTCGGAACAATTCGACATCGTCTCTGCCGGCAACTTAGAATTGCTACGAAAAGCCGGGTCTCCGAGAGTTCGAGATGGCAAAGTGGTTGTATTCAACCAAAAGATCTCTCGAGAAGAAATAGAGAAGATGCTCCGAACCGGCTGGTCACCGTGGAGACACGACCCCCAAACCAACCTTCTGGACAAAGATGAGGATTTTAACACCTACAACCCCCCTCTCTTTGAAAAGGTCGGGGATTTGGTTCAGATCACTTTGACTGAGTAAATGTCTTTAACGGCTCGTGTTTCATTCTTTGGAGCACGAGCCTCGCTTTTTTAAAAATAAGAATTTGTTAGTATAGAGAGATGAATCATTTAATTAGCGGTTTTAATGCCTTGCGATACGCGCTTACCGAACCATTCTTGCTTCAATTAGAGCGCTTTAAACATGAAAAAGAATATAGTGACAAAGACCAACAACCACTTATAAGTATTTGCTTACCAACATATAATAGATCCAAACTTTTGATTGAACGCTCTGTGCCTAGTGTTTTAAATCAAACTTATAAAAATTTTGAATTAATCATTATTGGTGATCATTGCACCGATGACACTGAAAAAAATATATCAAAAATAACCGACAAAAGAATTCGTTTTTATAATATTCCAAAAAGAAGTTATCGTTATCCGCCAACAACTGAAAATCATTGGTTTGCTGGGCCCGTAATAGCAAACAATGAAGCTTTAAAAATGGTCAAAGGAGAATGGATTACTCGAATAGATGATGACGATATTTGGACCCCTGATCATCTGGAAGTACTTTTGGAATTTGCCGAAAAAGGAGATTACGAATTTATTTCAGCTCAATATATTGAAGAACGACACGGTCAAAGACGAGTTGTAGACGGTGAGATGGCTGATGGACCCTATTTTAATCCAAAAAATCATGCCAAGATAAATATCGGTCCAAAACTCGGAGGAGTTCAAACATGGTTTTATCGATCCTACCTAAAATTTTTTAAATACAATATAAACTGCTGGCGAAAAAGTTGGAATAGAGTTAATGATATAGATTTAGAATACAGAATTTATAAAGCCGGTACCAGAATTGGTTTTTTAAATAAAGTAGTCGGTTATATTTTGCCTCGTCCAGGAGAAGAGACTGTTGGACTAGAAGCATACAAATCAACTTCAAAAGAAAAACTAGAACATTTTGAATTTAAAAAGTAGTAGATTCAAATATTTTATTTTCTCTTAAAAAAGAAGTAATTTGTTTTCTAGACATCACCCTTTTATCCGAAGAATAGGAATTTGGATTTATTTTTTTGGCTTGAACCATAAGTGGATTCTTTCTGTCTCCATAACGAGGCTCCATTGATGGCAAAATAACGAGCATGTCTTCAAACTCCACTACTCGTCCGCTTTCTTCTTCAGCTAAAAGTTTTTCGTGCATTTTTTCCCCAGCTCTTTTATCCATTTTTAGAATTTGAATTTTATTTTTACCACCGCTTATCAGGAGATGCTCATCAATAATACATTGAGCTAAATCTTTTATATTTACAGACTTCATTTTTAAAACAAAAACTTCCCCTCCTTGCATTTTTTCGGTAGCTTTAAATATAAGTTCAACAGCCTTCCCCATCGGCATCAGAAATCTAGTCATTTTTGAAGAAGTAACACTTAGGGGCAGATTTGCCTTTAATTGTTTAATAAAATGAGGAATTACTGACCCATTAGACATTGTCACATTACCAAATCTAACACATGAAAAAATAGTTGGTGAATCACCCTTATAATAATTTGCCGCAGTAGTTATTTTTTCCCCCAAAAGTTTTGAGGCCCCCAATGTGCCAATTGGATGAACTGCTTTATCGGTACTTATGAAAATAAATTTCTTTATATCATTATGTAAAGCTGCGTCAATAACATTTTGAGTACCAATAACATTAGTTTTAATGGCTTCAAGCGGATTATATTCACAAAGATGAACGTGTTTATATGCTGCTGCATGATAAACAATATCTACCCCATTCATCGCCCTCAAAATACGGTCTTTATCAGTAACATCGCCCAATAGAAACCTAATTCTTTTTGATTCCTCTTCAGATAACAATCCCTGAAGCTTATGGAGCGAAAATTCATGATTGTCTAAAATTCTTACAGCTTTAGGTTCAAATTTCAAAATTTCCCGCACTAAAGCACTGCCAATAGAACCGGCGCCACCGGTAACTAAAATAATTTTGTTTTTAAATTCGTTTATCATGTTTTTTAATCACTTCAATAACTTTTTTTGCTATTTCCATTATGTCGCCCTCTTTAAGGCCAATATATAGAGGCAGAGCAATGGCCGAATCACTTACGGATTCAGAAACTGGAAAATCACCCCGCTTATACTTAAATATTTTCTTATAAAAGTCAAACAGATGTATTGATGGTAAATAAGGTTTAGTCGCCACTTCAATCTTATATAAATCTTTTATAACCTCATCCCTTTTTATCTTTTTATTCTTTATAAGCAAAACGTACACAAACCAGGTATGAATGTTGTCTTCGCTCACTTGTGGAATTTGCACCAAATCAGAATATTTACCAAAATATTTATTATAAGTAATACATATTTTTTGTCTTTCTTTTATCATAAAGTCCAACTTTTCAAGTTGGGCAATACCAAGTGCCGCACTCATCTCGTCCATCCGATAATTGTATCCCAAATACTTATGATCGAGCCATTGCATATTTGGCGAGCGTCCTTGATTTTTTAAACTGCAGCAAATTTCATAAATTTTTTTATTGTTTGTTACTATCATTCCCCCTTCTCCTGTTGTCATTTGTTTGTTTGGATAAAAGGCAAAAACAGCTGATTCCCCAAAAGTACCGACGTTTTTACTATCATATTTAGCCATTATTGATTCGCAAGCATCTTCAATAATTTTTAATTTATACTTTTTGGCAATCTTTAAAACTGAGTCCATGTCTGTCGCTTGGCCAAAAATATGAACTACTAATATGGCTTTTGTCTTTTTAGTTATTTTCTTTTCTATTTTTGTAACATCAATGTTATAGGTTGTTGGATCTATATCAACAAAAACTGGTTTGGCTCCCACATATAAGACTGCATTAGACGATGCAATAAATGAAAACGGAGAAGTAATGACTTCGTCACCTTCTTTGATTCCAGCAGCAATCATAGCCAAGTGAAGTCCTGCCGTACCGCTAGAAACTGAGCAGGCATATTTGGTGCCTATTTTTTGAGCAAACTTTTCCTCAAATTCCTTGTGTTTTGGGCCCAAACTTAAATTGCCAGAGTCTAAAACCTCCAAAACTAGTTGTTTTTCTCTCTTATTTATATATGGTTTGGCTATTGGATATTTCATAAAAATGTGGCCTCAGAATAGCAGATTCTGAGGCCATTTGCACGCCTTGTGCATCTCTCATTATTTCTTCCTGGCAACCTTTGCTGGATTGCCGTAAACCGTAATATTGTCCTCCACCGGCCCAACAACAGCACTTGCCATACCTATTATGGCCCCTTCTCCAATTTTGACATGGTCACGAATTGCGCTGTTTAAGCCGATAAATGTCCCATCACCCACTATCACCCCACCACCGGTCACAACTCTGGGAGCTAGATGACAAAAATCCCCTATTTGATTGTCATGCTCAACGGTACAGCCGTTGTTGATAAACGTACCATTACCGATCGTACTTCTCACATTCACGTAAGAAAGCGCTCCGATCATCACATTATTTCCAAGGATCAAATCTGACTCAACAAAGGCAGAGGGGTGAATCGCATTAACAAACCTGGCTCCAGCCTCCTTAAGTTTCAAAAACACGTCACGACGAGCGCCATTACCACCGATCGCCACAAAAAAATAATCACCAGCTTCTTGAAATTTATGGAAATCAGAGACCTTGCCAAGTATCTCTGGGCCCACTTTTACATCATCAAGAAAACCGATAAACTTGTTTTCAAAATTTTGGTGATCAAAAATGTTTCTGATCACATATCCATTCTCTCCCGCACCAACGATAATTATATTTTTTGTCATGTTTTTCCTCTTCTCGCCTCAGAATATCCTATTTTTATAAATAATCAATAACATATCTGCTTATTTAATATCTTGGGGGAAAGTTCTATTTTTTCTAAAATTTTAGCGATTTTTATTCCTGTCCTTCCATCACCCCAAGGATTTTTAATTTTTTTAAGTTTATTTAAATATTTTTTATCATTTAAAGATTTGTGAATAGCTTTATATATTTTATTTCTATCATAATCCGCATCCAAAACATTGTGACCTCTCTCTCGGCCAATTTGGCGATTACCAACATTAACTACCGGAGTTTTAAACGAGGATGATTCAATCAGTGCCGCGCTTGAATTACCCACCCAGACCGATGCCTCTCTTTCAAGAGCCAAAAACTTTTTGTATTCCAAACTTGGGAAAATTTTAAATAAAGGATTATTTTTTTCTTTTTGTATCTCGTCAATAATTCTTCTGCCTCCAGCATCAGCATGCGGATAAATAAAAACTGCTGGCATATCAAACTTTTTAACCGCTTCTATTGTTTCTTTCATTTGATTACCTGCATTCATTACCTCGTCACTTACTGGATGTTGCAACACTAGAATAAATTTATCTTTTATATTCATTCCCAAATCTGATAGGAGCTCACCTCTGGTTGGCAATTTTTCATTTAGTATCGTGTCCAAAGCCGGCGCTCCCACTATGTTTATTCGCCAACTATCCTCACCCATCCTTTTTATTCTTGAAGCAGCATCTTTAGTAGCCGGAAAATGGATGTTTGAGATTTTAGTAATTGCGTGACGTGACACTTCATCTACCGTGCCTGTTTTTTCGCCTCCATGAATATGAGCAATGGGAATACCTAAATATAGGCAGGCAACCGCAGTCAAAAGCATCTCTGATCTATCCCCCAATACAAGCACTAAATCTGGTTTCTCTTCTTTTAACTTAATCGTAATTTTTTTAAAGAAATTTGCATTGAACTCAGCTACTCCAGTTTTTTCATCACTTTTAGAACTTGTCTTGATTGTGTGAACTTCTGGAAAATGTTTTTTTATATCATTTATGGTTTTACCAAACTGAAACATCAAATGCTCTCCTGCTGCACACAATATTAAATCTAAAGACTTGCTTGCTTTTATTGCTCTTAATACCGGTAGCATTAAACCAAAATCAGCCCTCGTCCCAGAAACATAAAAAATTTTTTTATTTTTTTGTCTAGATGAAATCATTTTTTTTAATTAAATTATCGGCCTTTATAGCCATCTTTGAAATCTTACCTAAAATTTTAAAATAATATTTGGGAGGCAAACCAGTGCCGGGACGTTTGATGTTAATATTTTCTTTAGTAAACTTTTCACCCTTTTTGATACCACGGATTGCAACTAAACTTTTTCTAACTATATTTATATTTTTTATTTCTCCTTTAGTTGGCTTTTTTTCTTTAGAACCCAAAATTATTTCTGCTTGACGAATTTCATCTACCATTTTTTTGAAAACTTCCGGATTAGCCGATGCTTTATGATCTGGGCCTTTCATTTTATTGTCCAGAGTAAAATGTTTTTCAATTATTTGAGCCCCTAGTGCCACCGCCATGACCGGCACTTGAGTACCAATTGTGTGATCAGAATATCCGATCATCACATCCAAATCCTTCATCATTGTCTGCATGGCCCTTAAATTGACCTTTTCAGCTGCACATGGGTAATTAGTAGTGCAATGAAGCACTATTATTTTATTGTTTCCGACAGATTTTATTATATTTATTGCTTTTCTAATCTCATCTATCGTAGCCATTCCTGTCCCAAGAATCATAGGTTTTTTAAATTTAGCGGCATATTTTAATAGTGGTAAGTTGGTCAAGTCTCCAGAGCCAAATTTAAATGCTGGCACTCCAATTTTTTGAAGCAAATCAACTGATTCAAAACCACCATGAGGAGTAGAAAGAAAAATTATATTTTTCTCCTTGCATCGTTTAATTATTTTAGGATACCAATCCTCTTTAAACTCCAGTTTTTTAAGCATCTCAATTTGACTTTCTTTTTTACCAACATTTCCTTTTTGATAATCAGCCATTCTGACATTTTTAGTTACTACTTGATTTGCTTTAAATGTCTGAAATTTTATCGCATCTGCTCCAACCTCCTTTGCCTTATCAACCAATTTTAAAGCTAAATCAAGAGAGCCATTATGATTGACACCCGCCTCAGCAATAATAAATGTTGAGTGTCCTTCCCCCACACTTTTGTTTCCTATTGCTATTTTTAATAATCTTTTATTCATTTTAATAAAACAAATTTTTTTGTTTTTGCGCTTTCTTCTAGTGCAAAAAGAACTTTAAGATGCTTAAGACTTTCTTTAAAAGAAAAGGGATACTTTGATTTCTTTTGAATCGCATTCAAAAAATGCCCTATCTCTTCTTCATACATATCTTCAGTGGTTATATAGTTCTTTTCGCTTTTTCCTTTTTTTAAATCTATTACTCGCCAATTGTGGCCAGAATTATTGTCTATCTTTTTTTGTTTAAATATTTTTATCTTATTTTCTTGCCATTCCCATTCCAAAACTCCTTCTGATCCAATAACTCTCAAAGTTCTGAAAGGTTTTTTTGAAATTAAATCAATAACTATATTGCCAGATATTTTGTTTTTGAACCCAAGCATTGCTGAATATCTGTCATCAGCCTTCATATCCAAGTCAGAAAGTTTCTCGGAAAATCCAGCAATTTTTGATACATCTCCTAGACCCAAAGCAAAATCAAGCCAGACCAACTCAAAACCAAACATTTCTCGACAAGCTCCAGTATTTTTCTTGGCAAAATATACATCTCTAAAATCCTCCCAAGGATGCCAGCTTGGCAAGTACTGACCGAGGTGGTATTGGAATGATAGAATTTTACCTATTGCTTTTTTATCTAGTATTTTTTTAATTTCTTTAACTGCGGGGTGAAATCTTAATGTGCACGAAGGCGCGGCCACTAAATTTTCATCTTTCAAATTTAGAATCCTATCATACCCCTTATCCGTCACCGGATGTTCCACAAAAAAATGTTTTCTGTTTTTAATAGCGTTAAGGAAATAAATATAATGCTTGTCAGCTGGGGTTGATATAATATAGGCATTCGGATTCGCCTTGAGTGCTGTGTTAAAACTTTTAAAGGTTACGATGCCATGTTTTGTTTCCGATTCCTTTCGTCTATCTTCTCTTGGGTCAAACCCAAATATTTTTTCTGCCTTAATACCATGGTAAAGAAGATTCCTTATTCTCCTTTTACCCATTGACCCCAAACCTATTACCAAAAATTTAAAATCTTTTAAGTCTTTCATCTATTTTATCTTTATGTTTATGTAAAAATTCTGCCAGCACCCAATCTTCCGGATGATCTAAATCGACCGATCGCCATTTAGGGGTGATGACTCCGACGGTATGTTCATCAACAAATTTTTTAGTCTGAAGAAATACATTTGTTTTAATCATATATACCATGCATCCATTTAATATATAACCTTTCTGCATTTCTGTGGTATTGGTTGTTTTGTCAGTTTCTTTGTTCACCAAAATTAACTGGCTATTTTTATTGAGCTGATAAAATCGAGGATGTGTTTCGGTAATTGTGCATACAGATTTTATTTTTGGTTTTGATATTAGTTCATAACAAGCGTTTATATCTTCTAACTCTCGCAAAGGAGAAGTGGTTTGTAAAAGAGTTATAATGTGGGGCTGATACTTATGTTCTTCCTTTAATTTTCTTAATAAAAATTCTATAACATCCCCTATTTTTGCCTGACTTGTTGCTAAATGCTCTGGTCTTAAAAAAGGAACTTCCGCGCCATATCTAATCGCCACTTTTGCAATTTCTAGACTATCAGTATCAACTATAATTTTATCAAAAATCCCACTTTGGATAGCTTGAATTATGGGGTAGTAAATTAATGGTTTTCCATTAAATATCTTTATGTTTTTATTAGGAATTCTTTGAGATCCTCCTCTTGCAGGGATAATGGCTAAAGACTTTTTCATAGCCAATTTCTAACATAAAATATAGATTTTTGCAATGAATTTTAGGAAGAATAATTATACGGAATCCAACCATCTTTAGTTTTTTGAATAGACCAAATAGAGTGCCTCATACCTACTTTGTTATTCCACACATCTTTAACGGCTAGAGTTACACCAGCATGATATGTTCTACCTTCTTTATCTGTTACGAAGTCTTTTTCTCTGTTTTCTTTAGCCAAATTTTCATCAATTTGGTCTGAGAAGTAATCTAGATCATCTCCGCACATTATTCCCCCTATTTCCAAAATATTAAAATAATTTATAAAATCTTTTTTAGCTTGAGTATATTTGTGGTCTCCATCTATATAAATGAAATCAAATTGAGTATCTTTTTCTTTCTCAGCGAATTCATCACTAGTCATTTGTATAGGAATTATGTAATTCTCTACCCCTGAATATTTTACATTGTGTTTAAATAAATTAAATATGGCGGATGCACTTACTTTTCCTTTAGTTATCTTTATATTCTCATCAGTACCTCGCCAAACATCAATACAATAAAGCATTCCACCTTTACCAGATTTTTTTATAGTTTCAGCTATTGTTACAGCCGAACACCCTGCCCAAGAACCAATCTCTAAACATTTAATATTTTCTTTTAAATTCTGAACCTGTTTTACTAATCTTCTCAATATCTCTCTCTCTTTCTTGCTTTGTATATTTGCTCCATATTTTTTACCAAAATATGGTTTTTTTAGGACCAGGCATATAAAATAATGTATGTTTGTAAATATTATTTCTATCTTAAAATGCCTAATCTTATTTAAGATAAAATATAATGGTTTTATTTTTTTTATTATATTTTTCATATTCACCCACTATCTTACAAATCAAAAATGATTTTTTAGATATTTAACAAGATTGTCAGCAATTATTTTAATATCAGGATTTTGTTTGATTTTTTCAACATCATGTTCAAAAATTAGTTTAGTAATATCAATCTTAAAAGAATCTTCAAAAAGCGCAGACACAAAATCAACAAGTTCGGTATCATCGGGATTGTGATTTTCCAAAGCATTTTTTACTATCCCTGGGAGATTTTCTGGAGTTCTACACTTATTTACCATAGGCATTATATTGTAGGTAACCGAACCGAACGTAATAACTGGTTTTTTGAAAAACAGAGATTCAAAACCAACGGTACCGGTAATAGTCACAACCAGTTTAGCGTTTTTAATAAGCTCCATCGAATCAACTTTTGTATCGATAAGTTTTATGTTTGGAAACTTTCTTATTTCTTTATAAAACTTAGAACTACGATAGCCTGGCATTTGCGGGTGGTCTTTGACATAGAGCTTCATAGTGAGAGGCAAAGATTGGGCGATCATTTTGGCCACCCATACTTGGTCTGCAAAATATGGCGCCTGCATTAGTAGGGTCGCTTCCGGTTCGGAAGTCAGAGCAAAAAAAGTGTAATCTTCCTTATAATCAGGGGCATCAAATTTGGGTATTCTGTGAGAATTAAACCAGAACAATAAATTATGTTTTACAAAGTCTAAAGGAGAATAACCGTAAACCTTCGGGAAAGAATTGTCGAAAGAATCAAGGCATTTTCTAACCAAATTTTTGGAAAACAAAATAAACTTCTTCATTCCACTTTGTTTGGACTTATTCCAGACATCGGATAGTACATAATCTGGTTTAGTTGGTTTGTTTCTGAATTTTTCAATAAATTCTATAGCCTCTTTCTTTTTTGAACTTATATGTCTGCCAGAGCGAATATCTTCAAATATCTTTTCGACATTGCTAAAAATCCCAAACAGATTGTCTGAAAAACCTGAAAGGTCTGAAAACCTTGATATACTCAAGACCAATGTTGGAATTCCTTTCTTTTTGGCCATATGATAAAGAATATTTACCCCCATAGCTCCAGCATCACAAAGAAATATAAAATCAGGCTTCTCCTCATCAAGCATTTTTTCTATTTCTCTTATCCTGATCTGAAATTGCTGTTTTATCTGATAATGGTTTAAAATCGGATTAAAATCGTTATAAAACTGCCTCGGCCAATTAACTGATGTCTGTCTATCACTTGTAAATTCCTGCCACCAATAGGGATGGCCATATTCTTTTTCTTTTTGATTTAAATATTCTTCATCTACCACCTCATTTTTAGCTTCTATAAATAAAAATTCATCTATTAGAAGATGCTCATAGTTTATATCTTTTTGAGTTTTGTTTATTTCATATGCTCCTTTACCATACCCATAAGCACACCATTCATCCACCCCATAGCGTTCTTTTAAATCAAGCGCTAATGCATGTTGCCACCTTACATAAGAACGATTTAAAAATATGCAACCTTTAAGCTTTTTTTTATCTTTTGAATTTGTCATTAATTATTTCTTCTTAAGTTTACAAACGTTCTATAAAAATATGGTCCTAAAAGTGAAAAACAAAGATTCACATAACTTCTCCAATTCAGAGGATTAACTAAGATTGATTTTAGAAAAAATTTTATACCTTTTTTCTTTGCACCAGCAATATAACATATGCGCCCCATTGCAAGCAAACGATTACTAAATTGTTTTGGATGAATTTTATATAAATCAAAATGCTTTAATAAACCATATTCATAATCACGAATTTTTATGTCGTTTTTGGTCTTACTCGTCATAGTTAATGGATGACGATAAAAATTATAAAGAGGCTCATAAATAAAACTGAAGCTAAAATTTTTGGAAATTCTAACCCACATATCCCAATCATCACCAAATCTAAAATTTTCATCAAAAAAACCAACATAAAAAAATACTTCTTTTTTAACCATTACTCCGCTGGAACAAAATATATAATTCCTTTCTAAGAGAGCCAAAATATGATTAGAGACATTAGGTATTTTGTATTCTTTTCTGGAACCATCAATTTCAGAAACAATCATCGCCTCTGAGACGACCAAACCCAAATTTTTATTGTCTGTTTTTTCAAAAACGGACATCTGCTTTTCAAGTTTTTTCGGGGCCCACTCATCGTCATGGTCAAGAAAGGCAATATATTCTCCCATAGCATTTAAAATACCAACATTTTTGGGTTTTGCCGGCGCTCCGGAGTTATTTTGGAAAAAATATTTTATTCTGGAATCTTTCTTTTGAAAAGATAGGACCACTTCCTTAGTTTTATCTGTTGAGCCATCATCGACAATAATTAACTCCCAATCCTTAAACGTCTGGTTACAAACACTTAAAATCGTTCTTTCTATAAGGTTGCCACAATTATAGGCAGGAATAATAACTGAAACTTTTGGCATAATTTTATTTTCTAGCGATCATATACAAGCCTTGACCTTTTTTACCTAAAATAAATAAAATAGTAGCAATTGGTAAAAGAATAAGATGTAGTATTTTATCTTTAAGCGAGCCCAGTTTGGCTACAGTATCCTTATATTCTGTTTTTTTGTTCTGATTAAACTTTTCTTTATCTTTATTTGTAAAATATTTTCTTACAAATACACCTAACCCAACTCTAAATTTAGGAATCAAATAATTTACAGGTATCTCTTCTTTTATTTTTATTGACTTAAAATTTTCCATTTGAACAATATTTTTTAAAGACTTTTTTGTCCAACGACTCAAATGATGATAAGGAAAATCCCAAAATTCATCTCTTGGACCAATTCTCGAGTTGTTTGGAGTGCTGAGACAAATAAATCCGCCTGACTTCAAGGCACCATAAATAGCCTTCAAAAAATCGCGCGGTTTATCGACATGTTCAATTATTTCAAAACCAGTGATAACGTCGAATTCCCCTTTGTGTCTATTTAAAAAATCAACCACATCATCTTCATAAGTTTCTTTTAGCCCAAAGCTTTGAGCAACTTTAATTTGTTCACCATCAAAATCAACACCATTGACATCATAACCAAATTTTTGAGCTTCAATTAAAAAACCACCAGTTCCACAGCCCACATCTAATAATTTTAGTCCCTTGGGATTTTGATGGGGTGGGTTTCTAAAAAAATGTTTTGTTATACCTCTATTTTCAGCTAGCCAAAAAAAATACTCCTTATCAGGAAAATCTCGATGCATTAAATTTTGCTGACAATTTTTGTACCATTCTGATCCAGGATTTTTAAATGGATACCAAAACTTAACCAAACATAATGGGCATTCAAACAAAGAAAATTCTTCATTTTCCAAATTATATTTTTCAAGATACTTGAATTTTTGATCTTTATATATCTTACCAAGACACACTGGGCATTGGTTTAAATTAGAGATATTACTCATAATATGTTATACAATATACTAAATTATCTTTTTTACAACATGTTTAAAAAATTAAAATACAAGCTAGAATTAATCCTGCTCAAAATAGGAGATTTTCTAAAAACTGACATCAGATACATAGCCAAACAGGGTTCCTGGTTGGCCGGAGGTTCTATAATAAACAATGTGCTTAGTTTAGTGTTAATAGTCGTTTTTGCTAACCTTCTCCCCGTTTCCACTTACGGGACATATAAATACATACTTTCCATTTACAGTATATTTGCTCTTTTTGGACTCACTGGCGCTGGTCCAGCCATTATAAAAACTGTGGCCGAAGGTAATGAAAATATTTTTAAACCTGCCTTAAAAGTGCAAATGAAATGGGGTCTTTTGGGCTCTCTTTGCCTTATTTTTACATCGCTCTATTATTTTGCCCAGGATAATTATGTTTTTGGCTATGGTTTTATTATTGCCACTGTTGCTCTACCATTTTTTGAGTCACTCAACACATACCAACAAATTCTAGCTGGTAAAAAGAGGTTTGATTTGCAAACAAAATATTATTCTGCTACTCGTACGGTATCGGCAGTAAGTTTAATAATTGTTTTGTTTTTTTCAAAAAATGTTTTAGTTGTTTTAGCTGCTTACTTTTTGCCATATATTCTTGCAAATATTATATTTGGAGCCTTGGCTCTTAAAAAAATAGAGCTCAATGATAAGTTTGATCCCAAATCAATTACTTACATAAAACATTTGAGCTTAATTAATGCTATATCTTATGGAGTTAGTTATTTGAATGGAATAATTATCTTCCATTTTCTCGGCCCTATCCAACTTGCTATTTACAGCATTGCTTTGGCTCCATCAGCCCAACTGCAATCATTTTTTGGTATTATTCCCGAACTTTCTTTACCTAAATATACAGAAACTCCAATAGAAGAAATCAAGGCAACCATATTCAAAAAAATTAGAAAAGCTATGGTAGTTTGCACTTTGATTATGCTGGTGCTTATTGTCATAGTGCCTTTCTTTTTTAGGTGGTTTTTGCCAAAATATATTGATGCTATAATCTATGCCCAACTTCTTGCCATACCTCTTGTTTGGTATCCTATTGCCCTTCTTTCCAGAGTCTTGCAAGCCAAAGGGGCTACTAGATTTATTTATGAAAGTTGTATCATTGGCTCAATCATCCAATTATTCGTCATGTTTACATCAATCTATTTCTTCGGGCTTATGGGCGCTGTTATGGGAACTATAATTTATTCTATAATCTCATTCCCTATCCTCTACTATTATTTCCAAAAACTTTAATTTAACTTTTCCAATACTTACTCACCACTTTATAATTTGTGATAAGTGAAAAAACAAATCTAGGGTATTTATCAAGCAAAAGCTGAGCTTTATCTTTTTTAACTAAGTCACAAATATTAGAATCCTTAAGGCCCAGTTCTTCAGAATATTTTTGGTGATACGTAATGGCTTCGTCTAAATCAGAAAGGACTTTTTCCTTTGCATATTTTCTTATATCTATACCAAAGCCAGATTTTTTTCTATATATCAATTCTTTAGGCAAATATTTCTTCATACTTTCTTTCATTATTTTCTTACTCAAGGCGCTAGTCGAAAATCTAATGTCTGGAGAAACAGAATTGCAGGTATTGAAAAACTCTTTATCTAAAAATGGCACTCTAGACTCAATCCCATAAGCCATACTAGACATATCACCTTTGTACATCAGGTTGTATGGCAAATACATAAATAAATCAAAAAATAGATTAGGTTGAATTAAATTTTTATATGGGTGATTTTCATAATAATTTTGCATATATAAAAGTGTCTCTTTTTGCTTTATGGGTAAATCAGCAACTCTTGCAGTATACAAATATTCATTTCCTAGAGTTTCAAAAGAACTAAGAAAATTTCTAGCCCTTGATAAAACGGGGTTAGCAAATTTCATATAGTTTTCAGATTTTAAGGAAAATAATGATTCGGGGAAAAAACTTTCAAACTTCATTTGATCAAACCCGGCAAAATTTTTGTGTCTTTGATATCCTCCAAAAAGCTCATCTCCTCCTTCGCCCGAGAGTACTACTTTTGATCTATTTTTTATGGTTGAAAAAATTAGTGATGTAGGAATAAAAGAAACATCGCCAGTTGGCTGGTCGATTATGTCCCACAACAAATCATATTGATTTCTAAAATTTTCTATTGATATTTTTTCTTCAACAAATGGCAAATTTAGATGTCGAGCTACTTTTTTTGCATAACCTTTGTCCCCGCTTCCCTCGATAGAGACACTGAAGCAGGTGGGATTTTGTCCTGCCTCTTTAGATAAGGCTGCCAAAAATGAAGAGTCATTACCGCCCGACAGTAACAAGCCAACTGGCACATCAGAGATATAATGCTTTTCCACACTTTCTAAAAGACTTTTGTTAATTAATTGAGATGCTTCATTTTCATCTGTGATTAGAGTGCGGTTATTTTCATTTTTTATTTTAGCAAAAGATCTTTTTATTTCTCCACTCCTCAGGTTAAAATTGATAATTTCACCTGGCAAAACTTTTTTAATTTCTTTAAACGAAGTCAGGTCCCCCGGAAAATAACCAAAATTATAATAAAGAAAATATGCAGAGGTATTTGGAGTTAATTTATTTAATTGTGGTAGGAGTGCCTTGACTTCGGAGGCAAAAACAATTTCCTTACCTGAAATAGCATAATAGAGCGGCTTTATGCCAAATTGATCTCTGGATAGTGTTAGCTCTCCTTTCTTAACATCATATAAAACTGTCGCCCACATGCCTCTTAATTTTGAAAATATTTCAGATCCATACTCTTCAAAACCCTTTAATAAAACTTCAGTATCACTATTGCTTTTGAAGCTATAACCAAGATTCACCAAATCTTTTTTTATATCTTTAAAATTATATATTTCACCATTAAATATTATGGACAGATTACTTGAATCATTAAACATCGGCTGATGACCATTTTCCGATAAATCTATTATTGAAAGTCTGGCTTGGTATAGAGAAATATTTACATCTCTAAATTTACCATCGTCATCGGGACCGCGATGTTTTATAGCGTCGGCTGATGAAGAAAAATCTTTTTTAAGTGTTGTGCCAAATATGCCACACATATTATTTTTTTATAAATAAAAACTGATTACATCCGATATAATTGGTAGTTTTTATATTTTGTAATTCAAAACTTCTTTGTTTATAAAAATCAAAAATCTCTCTGACAGAGGCATACTCATAAGGGTAACCCCCAAGCCAATCAACCAGATCAGTGCTCCATGCCATTCCTCTTTTTGTCTTATAGGAGGACATAACATTAAAAGGATTTTTAAGGTGTAATAATAAAATCACAAAATTATAACTTATATACATATACTCCATAATTTTTTTAACAATAAATGGGGACTTGTTATAAAAATGTTTAATTTGCCACCACATTCTAGAACCCAATTTCCCTTCAACATTATTATAAATAGCCACAAAAATAACGCCCCCCTTTTTTATATTTTTTGAAATATTTTCCAGTGCTTGCCACATATTCCCTGTGTGATGCGCCACACCCCAACAATAGACAATATCAAATTGGCCTAGGCCAGAAATAAAACTTGAATCAAGCAAAGAACCTTGGTGTACTTGCCAATTTTCTTTATATGGAGAATTGGCCTTAAGTCGCTCAGCGCATTCTACCGCCACTTTGTCATAATCCACACTCATCACTACTTTAGCTCCAAGCTCTAATGCTGCCAGCGAATGAAGCCCGCTTCCTGAGCCAAAATCAACAAAGGTTTTATCTGCCAGTGTATCTACCTTCAAAAAATCAGCCAATTTGAGCTTACTAGCCTCTAACACCTCATTAGAAAAATGATTATTTAGGAAGCTTTGCCAATTTTTGCCAAATTCAAATCTGTTCATATTTCTAATTCAAGCATGTTTAACAGTTTTTTTAAATGCATATCAAATGAAAATCTATCCTTTACTCTCTCTTTTGCTCCCTTTCCCATCTGAATTATTTTTTGGGGATTATTTAAAAGACTAGTTAACGCTTCGCCAAATGATTTTTTGTCCCCCGGAGCAATTACAATACCCGAGAGTCCATTTTCTATAATTTCTGGCACTGCCCCAACCGAAAAACATATAGGGGCTAAGCCAAATGACATTGCCTCAAGAAGCACATTTGGACACCCTTCTTTTTTAGAAGTGAGAACAAAAATATCAGAATTTGTATAATGATTTTTTAATAAACCTTTATCCATCGCCCCCAAACATTTTATTTTATCTTCCATTTCAGATTCCTTTATTTTTGCCGAAATTTTATCAAAAAGAATACCATTCCCTATAATTTCCAGAACAAAATTTTTATTTTTTACATAATCTTTAAATATAGTTATTAAATCTTCAAAACCTTTCTTGGGAGTAAAACTACCTACTGCTATAATTTTAATAGGATTATTTGGCTCTTTTTTGTTATCAGTATTTTCTTGTATTTCAACGCCATTATATAAAACTACCATTTTACTTTTGTGAAATGGGTCATATGAAGCATAAGAATTTTTAACCGCCCCAGCAACCATTACCAATTTGTAAACCAAAAAATTTAAAACGACATCAGCAATTTTAAATTTAAGTGGTTTATCAAAGGTTTCATTTGCTTCTCGGCAAAATAATTTGAAAGGAGTAAAAATTCTAGCAATTTTAGCTACAAAATTTGCATCATCAAGAGTTGAATAAACATGAGTAATTTTGTCTTTTTTTATTTTTTTTATTAAATTAAAATAACCTTTGGTATCATAGAGGTTTTTAAAATTACTTGGATAGAGAGTGTATATTTCACATATGTAACCCAAATTTGAAAGTTCCTCTGCTTCCTTTATAAAAACACCTTCAGCACCTCCCCTAGACAGCTTATTTATAACAAATAGTATTTTTGTATTATTTTTATTCATATTATTTAATGCAAAAAACCCTATATGAACTCGTCTGATTACTATTTTGTTTTTTAAACAAAATGTCTAACAAATCAAAAAATTTGGTTTTTTTTGAAAATAATGGAAACAAATTCATGACAGTAGAAATTGCCCCTTTAACACTTTTGATCTCAATTTCTTTAAAATCCCTGCACATATACTCCCAGGCGTCTTTGGTAAATCTATAAAAATCTTTGTAATAGCCATTCATCGGGTGATAATAAAAAATAAAAGGAGCATCAAAGTAAGCGTACCCACCCGGTTTTAGAACTCTATAAATTTCTTTCACCGCCTTCTGGGGTTCTTCAACGTGCTCTAAAACATTCATGCAAATAACGGCGTCCACACTATTATCTTCAAACGGGAGGTCGTGAACATCACCGACTATATCTGGATTATAATCTGAGACCTTATCCAGAATCACATATTTAACTTTTGGTAGATATTGGTCAATAAAATAATGCTGTTTGTTTCTATTGTTTTTAGACGGGTCTATTCTGAGTCCACCCCCAATATCCAATATATAATATTTTTCTTTAAATATTTTTTCTATTTTCAATTTGAAGAAAGAGTCCCAGGGTTTTATCATTTTTTACGATTTAAAATATTAAAAAAAGCATTTGAAAACAAAATCAAAACAAATGGCAAGCCTTGAATAGCGTATCTAGCATTAGCGGCTGGGCCTGCCAAAATCATAAGATAAATGGGTATGAATATAAAGGCCCAAGTCATTTTCCTTTTTCTCTCTTTCCAAACCGTCCCCATTGCCACAACATAGACAATGAGCCAAAACATTCTTTCAGTAATTTTCCACCAAACAGAAGTCACACTTTCAAAAAACAATCTCCACTCACGAGAAACCAGGTAACTTATAGCGCCTGTCTTTTTAAACTGATTTTCGATATGCATGGCCTCCTTGTAAGTAATTATTGTGTCCTGAATTGAAGAAGAAAAAATAAAAGGTAACGAAGAAGAAATATGATATTTAAAGTAAGTAAATGGATGCTCTAAAATAATTTTTTGAGCTACACTAGAAACTTGTTTAGAATAACGCAAATCACTCCACTGCCCTCTTTTTAGCCCGATTTTATTTTCCAGGTTTGTTCTCTCTTCAGCAAGAGTAGTATGATTTTGATTAGACAAAAAAAGTGGTGCAGCGTAATCAGCAAGATTAATTGCTTTGAAAGATGTGAAATCAGCTACTCCTATGGATTTATAATTTCTATAGACCCAGGGTGAGACTGCCATTAAGACAACGAAAATCATAATAGTTAAGGATTTTATTTTTTCTTTTACAGACAACTTCGAAGCCAAAAAAGGCACAGCAAATATTGGTAATGCAAATACCCCCATTGGTCTCACATATATAGCTAATGCAAAAATTATTGAAATAAAAATTATTCTTTTGATATTGTAGTGACCAGAAATAGCAAGATAAAAACCAAGTAAAAATAGAAATAGAAACAAAATATCAGTCAAAATAATAAGTGATAAAGTCAAGACAAGAGGATTCAAAATAAATATAGCCCCAGCTATTTCGCCTACCTTATGTGAATGAAATAGCGCTCCCAGCCTTCTGATTATTATCACGGAGCCAAACGCCAAAAATATTTGAATTAATGAGATCAAAAAATAAGATCTCCCAACTGTTTTTAGTGTAGCTACAAAAAATGGATAGCCGGGTGCTCGCAAAGTATTGATTTCACCATTACTAGAAAAAGTGTAATTTTGTATTATTGAATCGGCCAAACCTTTGTACTCCTCGCTGTCCTGTGGCACCACGGGCAAAACCGGCTCTAGATTGGTCACCTTTTGAATATTGGCAAGATGGATAGTAAAGACCCAAACTATAATATAGATAATAAAAATAGAAAAAAATATAACCTTAAACCATTTAGAAAAACTGTTTATTTCTTTAATTATCATTACATTAAATATAGACTATTTCTTTTCCAAAACAACCATCATTCTGGTAGCAAAAATAAGTGGTAATAAATCCAAAACTTTTTCTATTTTTTTAATAATTGGCAATACCTCGATTGAATAAAAAGAAGGCTTACTAAAACCGCCTGACAAAACATATGAAAGTGCTGACATTTTTTTTATTTCTAAGATATTCCAATCTTTAAATCTTTCAATCTTTAAATCTTTAAATACTCTCGTCGCATTGCCTTGAGCCGCGTAGTATTGTTCATCAGGATTTTCACCATTTTTATAAAACCAATTTATTTTTTTAAACAAACTCACTGGTTCGTGATGAAAAATCCCGTAAATAATTAAACCCAGGAGTGAGATGTACGGTTCAAAAATAATCACTCGTCCATCTTTTGCAAGCACCCTATTAAATTCTTTCAAAGCTGAACCAGGAAAAGCTAAGTGATGAAAAACATCAAACAAAACTAAATTTGAAACAGAGTTATTTTGAAACGAAAGATTATAGGCACTCTCAACTTGGTCAATCCAAGGATTAGGGAAAATATCGGTCGCGATACACTTTGGGTATACACTTTTGAAATTACCGATTCCAGAACCAAGTTCCACCACTTCCCCTTTTAAATCACTCCTGACCCATTTTAAGATCAAGTCGTAAAATCCTCTATAGATTTCCCTTAAAAGCGGCTTCTTATTCCAAGCTTCCAAATTCTTCTGAATCTCTAGATTATGCTGGTCTATATTAATTCCTGTCATAGGTTTATGGCTTAACATAAAAACATTTTAGATCAACTTGTTTGTTTTACTCGTCCACACACAATGATACTTGTTCCAAAGGGAAAAGTGATTGAAGGAATGCAGGAAGTTTCAAGAGACATGTACCACATAAGTATTTTATTTAGAATCTCCGGTAACCGCAAAGCTGAACCGCCACTTTTTCCTGTCAGTCTAACAAGGGCGGCTGGAAAAAATAGCAGGCAGTTCCAGTAACTTGCGTAATCTATCTCCAAACCACACCCATCGAAGAGTTCCTTAATTTGCCTTTTGTTGTAACGGCGAAAATGTTGATGTTCTACATCATGAACGCCCCATAAAAACTGAAATGCCGGTACCGTTGCCACTACCAATCCTCCGGGCGCAAGCGTAGACACTATCATCGAAAGGAATTTCTTATCGTCTTCAATATGTTCAAGAACATCAAATGCCCCAACTACGGAAAATCGACCCTTCATGTTTGCCAATATTTCCTCTGTGTAGACAACCTCGGAATAACCCCGAGCCTCACAGACTTTTCCTATTTCTCGATTTGGTTCGTATGCGACAATTCTAGTTGCTTTATTAAAAACTTCTTTCATTCCGCCGTAACCTGCGCCCACATCGCAAGCTTCACCATTTTCCTTTGAAAATTTTATTAGTACACGTTTCGCGGCGTTTTTGCGGCCCCAGTACCACCAGGACTTTTCTGCATCTAAAAGTAACTCAAAAGCTTTATTGATCATATTTTTAATGCTTGTCGAATTCGCATCATTGCAATAAGAGCTTGAAGACCATCACGAACAACACGAAGCTTACTTGCTCGGTGCACGTAGTAAAATTCTTCCCATTCAATTGGCAATTCTTCAACCACCAGACGAGCTGATGTTGCTTGAGCGATTAGTTCAAGATCAAGAAACCAAGTTGTTTCCTTGCAGGCTATAAGTACCTCTTTACCTTTTATATTCATACACTTCAAACCACACTGGGCGTCCTTAACTCGAATGGGTAAGATTATGCGAGCAACAAAGTTGAATAATTTAGATGAGACCGTCCTTAAGTAGCTACGTTTGACTTTTGTTTCGTCAAGAAACCTCGAACCAATAACAATATCTTTTCCTGTCGATAGGTGGTCAACGAACACGGCAATATTTTTTGGAGAAACAGAAAGATCGGCATCAATAAAACAAAAAAAATCAGCTAACGAATACTCTGCCGCTCTCCGAATTGCAATTCCTTTACCTTTTTCTGAAATAGAAAGAAGGATTGTATTTTTTAATCCGGCGGTAATTACCTTTTGCCTCGTATCATCAGTAGAGCCATTGTCAGCAACAATAATACGCCACTCTATATCTGGCCTCTTCTTTACCTCTTCTTGAATCGTTCGAATAGTATTGATAATAATCGAGGATTCATTCAAAACCGGAATACATATGTCACATTTCATAAAGTTTTTTTAAAGTTTTGTGGTGTAAAATTATGTGATATTATACTAAGGAAAGTCTACCATGATTTCTAAAAAAACAGGAGTTATTCTTTTCTTAATAATATTGATTTTATTTGTAGGTACACGCGTTGCCGGTCTTCATATTTCCTATCAACAAGACGAATCAAAGTTGCCTTATTTCGCCGATAAAACACAACATCTTCCTGGTGGCATTCCACATCCACCACTAATGGAACTTCTTTTTAATAATGCCGGCACCGTGCTTGGGGCAGATAATTACCGAATTATACCTTTTACTCTTGGTTTCATCAATATCTTTTTGCTTTTTTATCTAGCTAAAATAATGTTTAACACCCGCACCGCTCTATGGGCAATATTTTTGTTTACAGTTGTTTATTTTTCCCTTATTTCATCACTTATGCTTGGTGTGGACGGAGAGTTTATGCCATTATTTTTTCTTATTGCAGGGATTGCGTATTACAAGCTTCGATTAAAAAACTTTGCTTTAAAAGAAACTTGGCCGTATCTTATTATTTTTATTTTTGGAATAGTTGGAGGAGTGTTGACTAAAGTGAGCGCGGTTCTACCTATTGGCGCCTTTGCATTAGATTTCGGGATAGAAAAAAATATATTTAAAGATATAAGAAAAACAATGAAATACCTGTTGTTTGGATTGATTACTTTGATTGTACTCGGTGGTATACTTTATCTGTCTAAATTTGTCTTTACTTTTTTCGATATAGATAAAGCCCTTACTTATTGGAAACATTTTTCTAATTCATCAAGTTTTCTAGATCGTGGTTGGCTTCAGACATTTATACAGTTTTGGAAATGTATATTATACGCTTCACCACTTCTTATTCTCACACCGTTTTTTATAAACAAAGAAATATGGGAGAAGACTAAACCTCTTTTTTTCTTTTTGGGTATCGGTGTTATTTTTTATCTTTTCGTTTTCGACTTCTCTCTTGGGGCAATTGATATGTACTTGCAATTCTCTGTTGTACCACTTTGTATTATATCTGCTGCAGTGTTTGCCAAACACATCGGAAACAAAGGTGACGAAAGTGACAAACAAAAAAACAAAATAACATTCCAAATAATCGGGGCTATACTAATTTTCTTTTTGCAATTTCTGCCTCATATAGTTCCGCCTCTTTATCCGAAGATTTTGTGGTTATCTAGAGTGATTTCTCTTAAATGGAACTTTCTGTTCCCTTTCACTGGTGGCTCTGGACCTGTACCTTTTTATGTTTCTTTCCTTTTTATAGCAATGTCTTGGATGATTTGTGTATTATTTGTCCTCTACTCTTTAAAGAGACCCGCTGTTAAAAAAATTGCAATAATATCCATTTTGATTTTTGGTCTAACCTACAATGTCATTTTCATGGAAGAATACTTGTTTGGACGTATAAACGGTAGCACCCAGACACTCATAGACAACGCTGTTGTTCACATTAAATCAAACAATAAAATTAAAGAAGTTTTGGTCTATAACGACAACGGTGGATTCGAAATACGGCAGACTGAGAAATATAAGAGAAGGATATACGCTGTCCCAGCTTACGAGAAATATTACAAAGAAATATTTGAGGGTTTTAGGGGCAATATTCTTTTTATAGACATCCCAAAACTCTCTGAGGATAGCTTTTATAAAAAATTCTTTGACACTTGCACTGTTGTATATGATGAATCAAGTGGAAAAATATTATCTAAAATCTACGATTGCTCTATAAAGAAACTATAGTAACTTAATTTTGCGGGCGGCAAAAATAGTCATTTGCAGGAGTAGCCAGCCGTGTCTAAAACGGCTGATATTGGTAGTGCCATAAGTTCTCTCTTGATAATGAATCGGTAAATCAATAATTTTAAGATTGAGTTTGGCGGCACCAAAAAGCAAATCGAAATCGCCAAACGGATCAAAGTCACCAAAAAACTTTCGATTAGCTTTGACATCTTCATAATCCTTTTTCCAAATTACTTTGGTGCCACAAAGGGTGTCTTTGAGTCTCTGATCCAAAATAGCACTGAACGCAAGACTGAAAAACTTATTGCCCAAAATATTGAGAACTCGCATAGACTCTTTTTGAAGTGGATAAATTAAACGACAGCCGTTTATAAACTCTCCCTTATTTTGGACGATGGCATCATAAAATTTCTTCATTTCTGGTGCAGGCACTGTCATATCAGCATCATAAATGGTTAGTATATCCCCTGTTGCCATTTCAAACCCCTTTCTTACTGCATCACCCTTTCCTTTGTCTTCTTGTTTTCCATATAATATTTTTTTAGTATTTTTATATTTTTCTGCAACCCGCACTATTTCATCGTAAGTATTATCAGTAGAATTCCCCTCAATAAATATTATTTCAGTAAACGAGCCGAGATCTGGCAAATCTTTGGCAATCTTCTCTATCGTACCCGCTTCGTTTCTAGCCGGTACTACTATAGAAATAGACGGCAAACTTTTTTCATCAGAATAAGTTTTTGTTATATGCTTTCTTAAAACTACATAATGGAAAAGTCCCATTCTAGAGAAAGGAAAAATATTGGCGATATATTTGTTGAGGAATGAGGATACAACAGGAATGTAAATCGGCATTATCATTTTCGTACCAAACTTAATTACTTCCAAGTTGGCTAGGTGAGCAAAATTTTTGATATCGTTTATTGAAAGCCAATTTTGCTCTATTTTTAATGTAGATCTTAATCTAAATATTGAAGCCAATCGCAGCACCGGCTCCCACAATGAACTATATTGAGTAATCACTATTCGTCCATCATCATTTAAATACTTTTGTATCTCGGTAAAATATTTTTGAATATCATAAACATAACCAAGAGCATCAGAAACTACCAGGTAGTCATAATCACCCTTGGACTCTTCTTTTATTTCAAATTTGAGAGTTAAGGTCTTTTTATTACTTGGAACAAGAAAATTTAAGAAAGAATCTAAGTAATTATGGTAATAGTTTGCAAACAATTTGTTCATATAGTTTATCAGTTAAGGCCTTCAGGCTATGATTGTTTATAACATAATCTGTGAGTTTTTGACAGACTTCCTTTTTTAATACAGGAGGGGCGTTAAGCCAAAAATCTATCCTGCTAGCGACATCTTCCGGGTTAGGTTCTGCAATCATTCCCTCATCAATCTCCCCCGACAAAGACTTATTAGTGACGACAAGCAAACAACCACAAGCGGCTGCTTCTAAAATTGTTTTATCAAAACTGCCAGACGGAGTGAGGTTTACATAAATATTGTGCTCCCTATAAATTTTAGGAGTTTCGTAATTTGGTACACTTTTATAAAAATTAATTTTATTTTTTAAATTTAATTTCTCTACTTTATTTTTAAGAGATTCAAAATAATCTCCCGTATCTGGCGTTGGATTCCCATAAAAATCACAGACAAAATCAATTCCCTTTTTATCTAAAATATTTAAAGCCTCAACCAGCAAATCTGGTTTTTTAATCGTATCCATCCTCCCCAAAAACAATATTTTATTCCTTATTTCGGATTTCGGATTTCGGATTTCGGATTTAAACACATTTGTGTTTATACCAACTGGCATCAATATAGTCTTCTTATATTTTGCCACAAAAGCAAATTTTGAAGTGCAAAAAACTTTATCTGCAAACCAGACTGCTATTCTGGTAAAAGTATTGCCAAATTGGTGATTTCGCCAAAAATATATTTTTTTTCTAAGAATTTTCCAAATAAATCCACCTAATAAAATGTATTCCTGATTCATGTGCACAAAAACAGAATCATATTCTTTGTGTAATCCTAAAATCAAATTTAGAAAATTTTTAACATATTTTATTTTGCTCTTACCAGACTCCTTACCTAAAGAATATACCTTCACATTGCTCGGCAGATTATATTCACCCTTTTCAAGGCAAATAACTGTTACTTTTTCAAACTTTTTAGAAAATTCTTCAATCCATCGATGGAAAAAACCAAGTATTGGGTCATTTTTGTTCACTTTTTGAGTCAATATTAGTAAATTCATGACGGTCAAGATTATTCTTTCTTATTTTTAGAAATCCAAAATAAATCGAAAGCAAACAAAGATGGAAAAATTTTTGATAATTTTCTGTATCGACCCAATCCAATTATTTTCACATCATTAAATTGTTTCTTTAATACACTGTTAAGCTCACCATAACTGAATTGGTTTATATGGGTTGGATCTGATAACGGAGTCCATTTTTTTGATCCGAATAAATATCTAATTCTGTTTTTCAAACTAAAAGCATTAGGTACCGAACCAATAAAAATACCCTCGCTATTCATATGTCTTAATATAGATTTTAATATTTTTTCTGGATAATATAAATGTTCCAACACTTCACCCGCCACTACCACATCAAATTTTTTGTCCCCCAGCTCATTCCAGTCACCATTCAAATCCATATGGATTGTTTTAATACCAAAATTCATTTCCGCTTCATGTAAAGCTTTTATATCTATATCCACCCCAAGAATATCATTGTCATCTATAAAATGCTTCGTTAATGTGCCATCTCTACATCCTATATCAATAATCTTTTTACCTTTACCTATATATTTTTTTAACAAATCACCTCTCTCTTTCTCTAAAATACTAAAATTTTGCGGTCTATTATTTAGATGATGATCTTGATAAATTTTTTGAATTGAGTTTTTCATGTTCATGATATAAATATACCATCAAAAGATAATCTAGAAATACATTTTATTTCTCATTAAAGATAAAAAACTTATACAAGACAAAATTTTGAATCATTACAAAAAAGCCGGCAATGAGTTGAGCTAGAATATACCAGATTCCCAATATTTCCACACATAATGATATAAATATTGTATTAGTTATTACTCCTAAAACAGCCGCTATAAAAAATCTAGAAAACTGATGGTGTATTTTATCTGTATTTTTATCCTCAAATACAACAAATTTTTGTAAAACAAAACTTACTATCAAAGAAATCAGAAAAGCGATAACTGAAGAGTATAAATACCAAATACCTAAAGTATCTGTAAAAATATATAGAGAAATAATATTTATAGCTGCAGATGTAATACCACATATAAAATACCTGATAAGCATAATGGAATTAAAAACAGTTTTATTAAATTCAAAAACTCTAGATATAAAATTTCTCTTTTTATAATTATCTGCAGTTCTTATTACAGAGTCAGTATATTTTTTATAATAATCATCTAGCAAAGCTAAGTGTTTTTGCGCTTCCATTTTTGCCATCTCTCCCATTTTTTGGGCCAAGTTTTTATCCTGATAAATTTTTAAAATATTATGGTTAAAAGATTCTGAGTCCTTAGCATCACAAACAAAAGCTGAATCTTTATTAAATACATCTCCAGCTATCCCAGTATCAGACAAAATCAGGGGTAATCCAAAATAAGCCGCTTCAACCGTAGAGACGCCGTAACCTTCGTAAAGTGATGCCGACACAAAAGCATCTGCCATTTTGTAATATGGCTTCAAATCATTCTCCCAACCTGTAAAATAAATTTGTTCCAAAATGCCCATATTTTGAGCCATTTTTTGAATATTAATTTTCTCTGATCCGTCCCCTACCAAACAAAGTCCAATATTTTTATTATCTAAATTTTTTATTGCCCTCAAAACTGTTTCAATATTCTTCTCTTTCTCTAAACGACAGACCATAATCAAAGTAAACGGAAAAGGCTTTTTAAAAGGTCTCCCCTTTGGCCCCTCATTTCCTAAGGGGAGACCTTGGGAAATTTCCATTTTTATAGGCAACACATCAATATTTTTAGAAAATGCACCTATTGAATTTTTGATTCTTTCTGACACTACCCTCACCCTATCAGAATATTTCAAGGTAAATTCTGACATCATAAACCTAATTTTATTTAGGAGTGACGATTCTCTAAAATATTTGTGTGCTAAATCAGTATGAATCTGAATATGGAGTGGCAAACCGTAAAACAATTTTACTAATGTTCCCACCATACCGATCTCAAAAGGGTCTTGGCATGAAATTACATAGTTATTTGGTGAATTTTTGAATAATTTTCTAATGATCCTAAAATAATCAAAAAAATAAAATATTCTTATATTAGATCTACTTGGATATAAAAATATGTTATCTGAAAGTTTTTGCTCTTGAAATTTTGAGTCATTTGGGGTAAAGACGATTATATGGATTTCTTCAAAATATTTACCGTATTCTATTTGCCTTTGCCTGACTGCAGAGTCTAACTCAAATATTTTTTGACCCATTCCTAAAGATATTAATTTCATATTTTTTTATATACTTCAATAAATTCCTCCGCTATTTGATCCCAAGTATGCACAAAGTTAAAGTTTTTTACTTTCTCTTTTGCTTTTTTATAACCATCTTCTGTTAAAAGATAAGAAATAGCTTCTTCTATTTCTTTTTCATTTAATGGATCAACAAAGGTCCCAGCCTCTCTTATCCTCTCATATATACCCACTTCCTTGGTACATATAAAGGGCCTGTTGAGCTTTATGGCGTCCAGTATCATATTTGGGCTTATATCACCAAGAGAAACCAAAATAACCGCATAAGCACCCTTCATCTTGTCTATAAACTCCTGGTATGGCAGATTTTGAGTAAAAAGAGAAACCTCGCTGTTTTCTTTTTCTATTTTTTTAAAAACCTTTTCCAATACATCAAAATTTTTCCATGTTAGATTTCTAGCAGAAGCTATAAATATTTTTGATCTAAAGTTTTCGTCAGATTCTTTGGGTCCATAATAATTTTCTACAATGCAAGTATTTTCCTCTTTCAGTCCATACTCTTTTACAAAGATATCTTTTTGCCACTTGGTTGAAAAGATAATGCGTCGAGTATTTTTAAGCGTCCATTTAGTAACTATGAAGATGATTTTCTCTTTAAAAGTAAGCTTCCTTTTCTCTGTATTATAAAAATTTCTAAACAAAACTTTTTTATTGTGTCTCTCACAATATTGTTCCCAAAGAAAATCACCTCCGGTTCTTATAATATTTTTTTTAAAAAATAGTCTGGATGCAAGGGCTGTCGGAAATCCTACTCCATATGTATCTAGCGCAAATACCATATCCGCTCTTAAAATAGAGGGTATTATTTTTAAAAAAAAGAAAATGTGTCTTATTCCTGTCGGAATTTTATTCTCTATAGTAAATGTTTTTACTGAAACGGAATGACCTAGTTTTTCAAAAGCTTCCTTCAGATTTTTAGCGTATTGGGCTGGGCCCCCTATTTTGGGCGGATATATTCCTGTAGTGATAAGAATTTTCATTTTATGTTAAATACCGCACTCATCTGCTTAGCTATTAAATCCCAATCGTATTTTTCTTTCACCATCTTATATGCATTTTCTATTATTTGATTTTTGTTTGGATCAGAAATTACTTTTTGAACTGTACTCACAATACTTTCTGGATTTTCGGGTTCACAAAAATAACCAGTTGCTATGGCATCAATCCCACTACACATAAGCTTCGCGGGACTAAAGAGAAAGTCAGTAATTCCGCCAACGGGGGTAGCAATGACTGGCAACTTAGCCGCCATCGCTTCTATAAAGGAAACTCCGAAGCCTTCAGAGAGTGAGGCTCTGATAAAAATATCACAAGCCTTCAAATATTTTGGAAGACTCTGGTGCGAAACCAAGCCCATAAAAATTACTCTGTCTGAAACCTTTAAGCTTTTAGCTTTAAGCTTTAAGCTTTCTTCTAAATAACCCTCTCCCAAAATTAAAAACTTAATATTCTCTGAAAGTTTTGTTAAAGCGTGAATCACATCCCCTACCCCATTTTTCTTTACCAACCTTGATGATGTGACCAAAACAATATCACCTTCTTTTAATTCTAATTCCTGTCTTATTTTTTTCCTTTCTTCTATTTCGGATTTCGAATTTCGGATTTCGAATTTATTGATGTCTACTCCGTTTGGAATTAGTTCAATCGGAACGTCCACGCCATTCTTTCGCATTCTTTCAATCAAATAATTGCTTATTGCAGTTCCAAAATCTGCTTTTTGGAAAACAAGTAAGTGTAAGGGTTTAATTAGCCAGCGGTATAAAAAATTTACACCCAAAACATACCGCTTAAGATGCTCTTCTTCATCACCTTCTTGCATTGTCAAAATCAATTTAGGTTTTGATTCCTTAATTTTAAATTTAGCCGCCGCAATACTGGCTTGACTGGCCATCATAGACCAAACGACATCATATTTTTTTTCTTTATAGAGTTTAGCCGCTTTTCTGTGGCCAAAAAGTGCCAACCAAAGTTTATCTAAAGTTTTAAAACCAAAACCAACTCTGTAAACATTTATATTCCCGATTTTTTCAATACTAGGTAATTTCCGGTCCAGTTTGGCTGTAATCAAATCAAATTGAGTATCAACAATTCTGTCAGTAATTTCTTTGACAGCCACCTCTGCCCCACCCACAAACGGGCAATAAGCAGTCGAAAATATGAGTATTTTTTGAGGATTCATTAACTAAATTATACCAGAAATCCTTATTTTTAGCCATTTAAAATTTTTCTGAGAGTATCTTCCGCAACCTCCTTTGGTTTACCGGCTTGCCCCGCCATAGCATTTTGCGAAGGCTGGGAGACTTTAATTAAATCAGGTTTCTTTTCTTCCCTTGCTACTCCCTGCTCGCTACTGACTACTTTCTGACTTTTAGCTTTCTCTATCGCCTCTTTCAGAGCATTCACTTTCTCAGGTGTCGCTTCTTTATTTTTATTTTTCTCCCCATGATTTAATTCATGCAGTGATACAACTTCTTTTTTAGGTTCCCCGCCCGCAACGCTCTCGCTTGCGAGGCGGGCGGGTATTTTTATTTCTTCCCCTTTTTTTCCAATTTCTAAACTCTTATTTCTAATCTCTTTTCCATTTACTGCCTCCGCTATCGCTCCTGCTAAAATAGAATTTTTTTGTACCTGCTCTACCTGAGGTTTTGGTTGCTCATATTTTGGACGAGGTTCTTCAAACTTTTTTTCTACCGGTTTTGATTCGTATTTTGTTTCTCTTCTGGGTTCTTCCTTGTTCATTGGGATTTTGACATAATCTGGTTTTTTTTCTTCCCTTACTACTTGCTGCTTACTACTTACTACTGGTCTCTGCTCCGGCGCATGCCACTCCTCTATTGCCTTCTCTACATCAACCTTTGTCTGAGAATAAGTTTTGCGAGATAAATTTAGTGCCTCATCTCTAAACGAAGCCTCGGGTTTTGGGAATGGAGCTAAGGTGGTAGCTGAAAATGGTTGCGAGGCTACCCCATCTATCATTAGTTTTAAATAAATTTGAACGAAACCAAGATTTACGATATCTTCAGCGGTGAAAACGGGAGCAAACTCCTTTTCCAAGACCTCAGCATCATAAGAACCGACTCTAAAAGTGACCATGGTCCCCACGTTACCAAAGACAGCCGCCCTCACTTCTTCAGCCATTTGTTCAATATATTGGTGAGTAATATTTAGACTAAGTTTATATTTCCTTGCTTCAGAGAGAATATCGGCAAAACTTTTGTTGGCAAAAGACTGAAACTCGTCCACATAAAGATAAAAGTTGGGCAACTTCTTAAGCTTAGTTGGATCAACATCAGCGCGAGACATGGCGGCTAAATATATTTTGGTGACAAGCATCGCCCCCAAAAGGTTCGCGTTGTTTTCACCCACCAGCCCTTTTGAAAGGTTTACTATCAAAATTTTCTTTTCATCCATTATCTTCCTCACATCAAAAGAAGATTTGGATTGCCCAACAATGTTTCGGATAAGCGGATTAGACACAAATTGACCGACTTTGTTTTGAATGGCTGGAGTAGCTTCAGCAGCATATTTGTCAGTATATTTGGCAAACTCATCAACCCAAAATGACTTGGTGGTTGGGTCTTTGACATTATCAACCACTTTTTTTCGATATTCTTTATCAATAAGCATGCGGTTTATACCTAGCATTGTCGCTCCTGGATACTCCAAAAGAGCTGCCAAAGTATTTTGCAAAATGTAGGCCATACGAGCTGACCATTGATCCTCCCATATTTTTTCAAAGGCACTCATAAGACCTGAGACCACGAGGTGCCTCCTATCCGGACCGACATCTTCCATCACATTAAAAGAAATAGGAAATTCAGTATCAAAAGGAGCAAAATAAATAACATCTTTGATACGATGTTCTGGAATATAATCAAGCAAAAGGTCTGCGGTTTTGCCGTGCGGATCTAAGAAGGCCATCCCTTCGCCGTTTTGAATATCTTGAATAGCCATATTCTCAAGCATAGTAGATTTACCCATACCGGTTTTACCGATTGAATAAACATGGCGCAACCTATCTTCGGCTTTAATTCCAAACTTCACTCGCTTATTGCGCGAATCAGTTTCCGCAAAATAAGTTATTTTATTTTTCTCATCCATTAAATATATTATACAATAAACAAATCCTAAATTCTAATATCGAAACTCGAAACAAATCCAAATTTTCAAAATTTTAAACTCAAAACTTTTTGTCTAGAATTTTATATTTTGGATTTAAATATTGTTTCGGATTTCGGATTTCGGATTTTGAAATTTATTTTAGAAGTGCAGCTTCTGTATACGTGTTGGCCGGGTCCCATAACATCCAACTAGTTAAACCAGCGTCATAGGTAGCCTGAATTTGTTTGCGCACCATTGCCGCAGTGTAGTGTACTGGATAGTCATTGTCTTGAAGCCAAGGCCTGAGCTGTAGTGGACCAAGCCTTTTAAGCAAATCCGATTTTGGAGTAGAAGAAGCAACTTCATTTCGTAAGAAGTTTACTCTCGAGACTGCCGCGTCCATACTAAACTTTACTATTTCATAAGGCACTTTGTTTGGATCAGGCCAACCATTATATGTAGCTGGGTAATGTGATGGATAAACCATGGGTGCAACATAATCAAAGTTTAAAAGAGCATATTCCAAAACTTGGCCGATGTTTAGATCATCGGTGTTGGTGGTAGTCATACCAAAAAGGTCAGCTGAAGTCACAATCCCTGTCCCCGCAATTTTGGAATCTAAATATTCATAAAATTGTCTAAGCATTTCCTTTTTGGTGGTCGTGCCAGTGTGAGAAAAATAAATATCCTTCATATTACCGTCCGAAGGAAAGCGAATATAATCATAATTAATTTCATCAAAACCAATAGCATATGAAGCAGTAGAGATAGAAATTATATAATCCCAAAACGATTTGGCCCCAACATCAATGAAAGAGATGCCTTTGCGGTCTTTCCAAGTGCCTCCATCACTTTTTCTTTTAACCGCTAATTCTGGATGAGCTTTGGCATAAAGAGGGTCTTGGAAAACTGTGACTCTGCCAATCACATAAATATCTTTGCTATGCAAAACATCAACGAAATCTGCCATATCAGAAACTTTGCATCCACTTCCCTCCAACTTATCAATCTGATTATTGCCAGTTAAAAAAGAGACAGTGCCGGTATAATCTTTGATATCAATCACCACCGCATTTATTTCAGTTTCGTCTATTAGTTTTACTACTTTATTTCTAAAACTTGGAGTGCCAGCGACACATTGAGTCATATAAATAGCCTTGAGTGGTTCTGGAGTACTGATATGTTTAACTTTTTTAGGAGTCGTGGTAGTAGTACTTGTAGCCACGCCAGATACATTTTGATAAGAAACTTCTGAGGAAAAAGTAAACGAAGAAATCAAAAAAATTACTGCAGCACCCCCTGCAAATATAGCTAAAATATTTCCAAAATTTTTAATTTTCATTCTTCTCTTCTTCTATTTTATTTTCTTCGGGAGCAGAAAATCTAAGTTCATCTTTTTCAATATTTAAATTTTCTGGATTAATTTTTTCTTGCTTTCTTTTAACCTTTACTTTCGGCTGTAATTTTCTTAAAATAGCTGGGCCAAAAGAGACTAACAATAAAAATAGTCCGGAAAGAAAAACCAGTCCATCTCGCCAAATTATTGGTAACCCAAGTAGTGGAATTATGATAAGCCAGACCGCAAAAGAAATATAAAAATTGTTTTTATTCATCCCGTTAGAAATAGGAAATATTATTTCCGTGGTTAATTATTAAAATCCTGTAATCTCGTTAAAATTTCTAACGGGATTATGTAAACATATTAACACCCTATAGTGAATTTTGACAATGTAATGACCTCCTCCCCGGGCTCCGCTATGCTGCGCCCGGGGTTTCCTTTTTTGGGCATGAGGATTCTAAGTGAACAATCTAGAGTTCTGTGAGTAGTCTGTCTTGCCCTGCCATTCGATATAGCGTTTGACTTGAGCTTCGTTTAATCCGATTGTAGAGGAGAAATATCCGACACTCCAG
>Ga0208375_1000081_pt1 | contig 148430 bp, 140 predicted proteins | sample RifOxyD1_FD_184038 | JGI IMG/M metagenome (GOLD analysis project Ga0208375, IMG submission 184038) | Soil microbial communities from Rifle, Colorado - Rifle Oxygen_injection D1 (SPAdes) | ecosystem: Environmental > Terrestrial > Deep subsurface > Rock core/Sediment | place: Rifle, Colorado... | reverse complement strand
ATATCTCGTGAACAAGACGCTGGCAAAAGAAACTGTCGCGTCCCTTATTTGATAAAATCAAACTGATGAGAAACTTTATATTAAGAAATAAACAGATATTTATAACAGGGCTTATTATCGGCGGGGGATTTCTCCTTATAATTTTTTCTTCATCTACGAGGAAAGTAAAAGGACCTATACTTGCCCCGTCCGAAACTTCTAATACCCAAACAGAGGATACAAGGGAAACGGGAGGCGATTACCGTCCAAGGGGACTCTGGAACGTCCCATCTCCATCAGACGAGCCTGTAAATGAAAATGCTGCACAAGACACACCGCCGGAAGAGGAACCCTTAGTCAAACCCACAGAAATACTGGATATTACCTTTAACGACAAAGGTTTTTCACCACCCGCGGCGAACGGTTTCAAATATCAAACTGTTAGATGGAAAAATGAAACTGACAACACCATATATCTTCAGCAAATGAAAGATTTCTTCGAAGAGTTTAAAGAGCCTGTGGAAGTTGCTCCCGAAGCTGTATTGGAATTTGAATTGACTAAAGCCGGAATGTGGGGATACAGAGAAACTGAAAGCGGTGAGATGGGTAGTATATTTATCGTGGTACAGAGAACTACCAACTGAACAATTTAACCGGGATCGTTAAATCTTATGCGCAGAAGGGCATATCCCGTTAAGTACGCACTCTCCGCATTTAGGATTTCTCGCAGTACAAACATATCTTCCGTGTAACACAGCGCTTCCGGAAAAGTTTCTCCAATATTTTTTTGGTAGCAAACTCATAAGATCCTCTTCGATCTTTTTTGGGTCTTTTTGTGATGTTAATCCTAAACGTTGCGATATCCTGGATACGTGAGTGTCCACAACAATTCCTTCGGCAATTCCCCACAGTTCCTGCATTATTACGTTTGCGCTTTTTCTGGCGACTCCCGGAAGTTTCATCAGTTGTAACATGTCATGAGGCAGCATACCGTCATACAAGGACAACACCGTACGGGCAGCGGCAACAATTCTCTGAGCTTTTCCTTTGTGAAAATTTACCTGCCTGATTAGCCCTGCTACCTCATCAGTATCCGCCGATGCCAGAGCCTCCCAATCAGGATATTTTGCAAAAAGTGCGGGAGTGACCTGGTTTACTTTCTTATCCGTTGTTTGTGCAGAAAGCATTACAGCTATTGCTAACTGGTATTCGTTTACATGAGTAAGCTCGGTTTTTGGGGCGGGGTTCTCTTTTTGCAATAACAATGCAACTTTTTCTGCCCTATCTGCCTTTTCTTTTTTGTACATGTTAAAAAAGACCCAATTGGTTTTCGTCGGGAAGTTGGGAAGAGATTTTTTTATCTTCGTCCGGCAACAATCCCAACCTTTTCATTAAAGATTTAAAATTATATTTACTCAGTTCGGCTAGAACTCTTTCTTTATCGTAACCCGGGTATTTAACATCGCTCAATGTAACTCCTGCGGGTACGTCCATAATTAGAGTTGCAAGTTTTTTGCTCATCAGCGCCTGTTCGTAATTTTCCAATAATTTTTCTTTTAAACTTTCCGGAGTAACTTTATCTATGTTTTTGTACACATCCTCAACCGACCCGAACTGTTCTATTAATTTAACTGCAGTTTTTTCGCCGATACCATAGACCCCGGGAATATTGTCGCTGGGGTCTCCTTTTAAACCCTTGTAATCGGCAATTTTGTCGGGAGGGAATCCAAGACGGGCAAAGACCTCGTCTTTTCCTACCCACTCAAGTTTTCCTTTCTTGTCGGGGACCATAAGCATTACGTTCTTACCGGCGAGTTGCCATAAGTCACGATCGTTTGAAGCAATTATCACATCTACTTTTCCGGAAAAATCTAAAGCTAATGTAGCAATAATATCGTCCGCCTCGTAACCGTCGACCAAAACTTGTTTAACCCCGAACGCACTCAGCATATCCAAGGTCTTGGGAATTTGTGAAGCTAATGAATCTTCCATAGGTTTTCTGTGTGCTTTGTACGCAGTAAAATCTTCGACACGGAAAGTAGGTTTTTCTCCGTCGAGGGCTGCTACTACATAGTCCGGCTTAACCTGCGAAAGCATGTTGATAAGCATTGAGGTAACGCCGTAAAGTGCGTTTGTGGGTTCTCCGTTCGCGTCACGAAAAGAAGGGGGCAAGGCGTGGTACGCCCGGTGTAAAAAGTTAAAAGTATCTATCAGGAGAAGTTTCGGCATGTTACAAACGCGGGAACAGCTGCTCTTTCAAACTAATTTTTTCCTCTCCGAAAACCGCAGAAAGTTTTGACGCGGTTTCAGGTATAAACGGTTCAAGGTAATTAATTATTTCTCTAAGTTCATCAATTTCCCAGGCTAAAATTTTCTGCAAATGTGGGGCATCTTTAATTGCCCAGGGTTTATTATCGTTGATATGTTTGTCCAAAACCCCAAGTTTTGACCAGACGTATTGGACGGCAAGATCGACTCTAAAGTTATTGAAATGTTCTGTGAAAGTTTCGTCCCACTTTTTAAGCTCGGACAAAGGAAACTCAAATCCTGAAGTTTCGGCGAGGCGCGCCAAACGTGAAGCTGTATTTCCTAGTCCATTGGCCAGATCGGCGTTATACACCTGCTTTATGTGGTCTACAGACACATCCACATCTTCAATCACAGGACCGTGTTTAATAAAGTAGTATCTGGTTGCGTCAGCTCCGAACTGAGAAACGAGTTCCGACGGCCTTATTATGTTGCCTTTAGATTTACTTATTTTTTCACCGTTAAGATTTACAAAACCATGTACATAAATTGTAGAAGGAAGTGTTTTCCCCGCACTTTTGAGCATCGCCGGCCACAATAATGCGTGCCATCTGGCGTTGTCCTTTCCAAGAACATGAATAATATGTGTGTCGTCATTCCAAAATCCTTCGGGCTCAGCGGCAGTAAAATAATTTATCAAAGCATCAAACCAAACGTAAATGACGTGTTCCGGATCGTTCGGCGCCTGAATACCCCAGCTCACTTTATACTCCGGGCGGGTCACGGGAAGATCGTTTATTCCCTGCTCAATGAAACCGAGCATCTCTCTCCTCTTACCTTCCGGTAATACAAAACCTTTCGCCTCAATTAGCTGTTTAAGAAAATCGGCATACTCACTCCACTTGAAAAAGTAGTTTTCTTCCTCAACTTTTTGTATATCGCGGGTAGGGTGCAGTAAACATCTTCCATCCGAATCCAGTTCCGACATAGTTTTGTAAGCCTCGCATCCTTCACAATACAGCCCGGTGTAACTGCCTTTATATATATCGCCCTTATCAAAAACGTTTTGAAAAAATTTCTGCGCCGTTTCGTGGTGGTCGGAATCGGTAGTTCTTATGAAACGGTTGTAGTCCAAGTTCAAAGAATCAAGCTCGGCTTTATCTTTGGAAGATATTTCATCCACGTGTTCCTCCGGAGTGATGCCTCTTTTTTCGGCTGCCTTCTGGTTAGTCGACCCGTACTCGTCCGTACCGGTTAAAAAATACACGTTCTCTTTGCCCAAAAGCCCGCGGTAATACCGCGCTAAACAATCAGCCAGAATTTTTTGATACGCGTGGCCGATATGTATAACATCGTTCGTGTAGTCGATTGCGGTTGTAATTAATACTTTCTTCTTGTCCATAAGTACCGTTATTCTACCACTACGGCTCATTTCTACCGTGAAAAAACAACTGGTAACCCAATACCAGGTAAAAAGAAAGCGACAAAATAATATTGAGCAGACTCACCAACTTGAATCCTCTCAGGAAAAAGAAAATAAAAACACCGAATGCCGCGTATGCGGATATTTTTAAAATATTTCTAAAAATACTCCGCGGATCGCCATCTCTTTTTAAAGTCCTGGTTGCTATAAAAAAGCCGGTTGTTGAGAAAAGCCCCGTAAAAAACAAGAAGAGGGAACCCAGAAATATAAAAATATAAACGTAGCTGTCCGGTTTTAACACCAAAATGGAATAGGCTAAAGCCGCTATAGAAAGTACGAATAGAAAAATAACGGTATACAAAAACTTAGGCATATAAATGATTTTAACACTACCTTCCTAGACGCACGGGCGGGTAGCTGATATTCTTATCGCATGCTAAGTAATGACCTCGTAATAGGTATGTTTGCAATTCTAATAGTAATTTTTGGCTTCCTTGTCTTTTACTTATCAACTCAAATTAAAAACATCAAAAACTCAAAGGGCGATGAAAACAACATTCTTATGGAGTGGCTAAAAGAAATGAAGGGTTCGGTAGAGAAAAACAGCGATGTACTTGAAAAACAGCTGTCTCAACAGAGAGGTACTTTAGACGAACAGATGAAAGGACACCGCGAAGCTATGAATGCTCAGACCAAACTCATCTGGGAGCGTCTGGATGCCTCCCAGGACGTAATAAGGACGGTTCAAAAGCAGCTGGGGGGAATACAAGAATTCGGTAATGATATGAAAGACCTGAGTAATGTACTCAAATCCCCAAAACTACGTGGCGGGCTCGGAGAACAGTTCCTTTATGAGATACTGGAAAGCTTTCTCCCCCGCGACCACTTTAAAACCCAATATAAATTCAGGGATGGGGCGGTTTGCGATGCGGCAGTATTTACCGAAAAAGGGATAATTCCGATTGACTCAAAATTTCCGATGGAAAACTTCGCAGCTATGCTCAAGGTTGAAACCCAGGGTGAGCGTGACCGCTTAAAGAAAGTATTTATAAACGATGTTAAGAAAAAAATAGATGAGATAGCAACCAAATATATCCTTCCTGAAGAGGGAACCACACACCAGGCTATAATGTATATCCCGTCGGAAAATGTCTACTATGAGTTGATAGTAAACACCCCGGAAATTGAAAGTTATGCCAAGGAGAAAAACGTAGTTATGGCATCTCCTAATACCCTCTCTTACTTTTTGAAGGTACTACTTGTAGCTTTTCATCAACAGAACCTGGAAAAGCATGCCGGGGAGGTTTTAAAGGCACTGGATGGAATAAAATTAGAGGCGTCCAAGTTTAATGACGATCTGGACGTTCTGGAAAAACATATTTCAAACGGCTATAAATCCATGGACGGAATAAGGATGAAATTCTCGAGATTATTCAACAAAATAGACAGAATACAGGTTATTGACGACCCCGAACAAAAGAAACTCCTGGAATAGACCGAAGTAACCAAAAAATTACCCGGTGAATGAGCAGCTAGTATAGGCTGTTTGTCTCAATCACCGGGCTCAAAAGGAGGAGAGAAATGCTACCGTACCGATTCTTTAGAATTTGTAAAGAACCCTGCTATTGCTAACAAACCAAAAATGATCAGAAAAACTCCGATTACGACAGCAACTAGAATATCCATTACAGCCTCCCTTTCATCACCAAAAGTATCTTAAATTCACTATATCCCAAAAATTACGTTATGTCAGTATTATACTATAAGTTATAGATACACGCAACATTGCTTTATTTTGCGCTATAATAGGGGTCACATGCCTTCAAAAACACGGACAGAGATAAACGCAGAGCAAGCCAAAGTAATAAACCATAAAAAAGGGCATCTTTTGGTAGTAGCGGGGGCCGGCACAGGAAAAACCCGCGTCATAACCGAGCGTATAAAAAATCTTATTCAGAAGAGGGGTATAAAACCTAAGGAAATTCTGGCCCTCACTTTTACTGAAAAAGCTTCCGGGGAAATGCTTGAACGAACCGGAGACGCAATGCCTTTGGGGTATGAAGAACCGTGGATTTCTACTTTTCATTCTTTCGCCGACAGAATATTACGCGCCGAAGGAATTGAGATAGGAATTGATCCCGGATACAAACTTCTCTCATCTCCTGAGCAATGGATTTTATTACGAAAAAATCTTTTTGACTTGGGATTAAAATATTTCAGGCCTCTGGGCAATCCTACAAAATTTATAGCAGCCATTCTTAAATTTATTTCAAGACTCCAAGATGAAAATGTTTCTCCCGAAGATTTTGAAACATTTGTTAAACACACCGATCTCGAGGGTGAGGAGCAGGATAGAATATTGGAACTTGCGCACGTGTACACCGAATACACCCGTTTAAAAATAGAAAACTCGAAGATGGATTTCGGAGATCTGATTACTTGGACGATAAAACTTTTTAGCGAAAGACCCCACATTCTGGAAAAATATAAACAACAATTTAAACATGTGCTGCTCGATGAATTTCAGGACACGAACCTTGCGCAGTACGAATTAATCAAACTACTATGCCCCCGGGAAATGGCAGAACGAAGCTTGGTTGTTGTAGGCGACGACTCGCAGTCTATTTACAAATTCAGGGGAGCTGCCGTATCCAATATTCTTCAATTTATGGAAGACTACCCTAAAGCCGAAAGGGTAACACTAATAAAAAATTATAGATCGGGACAAAAAGTATTGGATCCGGCGTACAAACTAATAGTAAATAACAACCCGGATACGCTGGAATCCAAACTTGGAATTTCAAAAGAACTTATCAGCCAAATAAAAGTGAAAGGCATCTCTCCGTCAATTTTCCAGACCGAGGGGCTGGAAGATGAAGTTGAACTGGTTATAAAAAAGATTTTCGAAGTGTTGGGGAAAGAGCCGGAATATACTTACAAAGATGTGGCTATACTTGCGAGAGCAAATAGCCATTTAGACCCGTTCTTGATGGCATTAAGAAAACACGGTTTACCTTACCAACTAGTGGGAAATAGAGGTTTGTATGACAGAGATGAGGTGAGAGATGCGATTGCTCTCCTAAGAGTAATAACCAACCCAAAAGACGGTGTGAGCTTGTACCGGGCATTAAATATACGTTCTCTGCAAATAGACCCCGATGATATTTCCAAGCTCCTTTCGGAGGCGAGATATAAAAAAACCGACTTGTGGGACGAAGTGAAAAATTCGGGAAAAGACCAACTGTCTTTCCTAAAAGAATTAATCCGTGAAAGACAGGAAAATATAACCAGAGAGACTCCCTCGGAATTTATTTTCAACATGGTTACAAATCTCGGGTACCTACACCAACTCATAGAAGAGGAGACCGTTGAGAATCAACTCTCCATAAAAAATTTGGATATATTTTTAAACAAGGCGAAGGAATTTGAGATTAAACACCGCGAAGACACAAAAGAAATACCCACAATCATAGATTTTCTTGATTACACAGAGTTGATTTTGGAAGCCGGGGATAACCCCGCACAAGCAGAGCTAGAGGATATTGATACTATCAACTTGATGACTGTTCACGCGTCAAAAGGCCTGGAATACCCCGTTGTTTTTATGGTTAATTTAGTCGCAGATAGATTTCCTACAAGAAACAAGGGAGACGTGATAGACGTCCCCGTAGAACTGATAAAAGAAACCTTACCTTCCGGAGACGAGCATATTCAGGAAGAAAGACGTTTGTTTTATGTCGGTATGACACGTGCCAAAAAATATCTGTATCTTACTCTGGCTAAAAATTACGGCGGAAAGCGGGAAAAAGTGCCGAGCGGATTCCTACAAGAAACAGGGTTGAAAATGGAGTATGTCGGCAAGGTAGCCGACGAAAGAGCCGTAAAGCAAGACAGCCTGTTCGGTGTCACTTCTGCTTTTAGAGACCCCCGGGCCGTAAATGTGACAAATCTTGTACCTCAAACAATGAGCTACACCCAAATCGACACTTATAACGCGTGCCCTTTGAAATATAAGTACTCGTACATACTGCGCATACCGACGTTGCCAAATTACGCATTAAGTTTTGGTACAACGATGCATGAGACGTTAAAAGAATTTCATACTAAGAGAATGTTCGGAAAAGATGTGTCTTTGGAAGATCTTTACGAAATTTATGAAAGAAAATGGATACCGTTGGGCTACGACGATGAGAAACATAGAATTGAAAGATTTGAAAGCGGAAAACGGGTGCTGGAGGAATACTTTAACAAACACGGCGCCGTAAAAGATAATATAGAGGCTTTGGAAAAATCCTTCAATCTAAGAATCGGGGGCACTAATTTCTTCGGAAGGATTGACAGGATAGATAACCTGAAAAGCGGTGGGGTTGAAATTATCGACTATAAAACAGGTACCACAAAAAGCCAGAAAGACGTTGACCGCGATGCCCAGGTGACAATATACGCAATAGCAGCAAAAGAAGCACTGGGATTAAAACCGGATCTTTTGACCCTATACTTTCTGGAGTCAGGTGAGAAAGTATCAACAACCCGTACTCAAGAAGATTTGGTAAAACAAAAGGAGAAAATCGTCGAAACCGTTGAAAATATTAAAAAAGGACAGTTTGAGGCTAATCCTACAATCCAGTGCGGCTGGTGCGATTACAAGGACATTTGTCCTTTCGCGTACAAAGGCTAAAGATTTCTAAAAATCCGCCTTCATGAGTTTGGAAACTGTCCCGTAAATCTTACTCAAAAACTTTATCATCGGAATTGGAAATTCGATAGGCGTCCCACCAAATTTCTCTTTAAAGTGGCTGAACCCTTCCCAATTTCTGGTTTGAAAAGGAAACCTCTCGTCGTACTTTCCTTCAAGATCGAAGACCTCGTAACCTTCGCCTTTAAGAAATTTCATTGTTTCCCACATAAGAAGATAGCCTGATTTATTTTTCCTCGCTGCTTCTGTCGAGCCCCCCGAAACAAAAAGAACCATATTTTTGTGTCCCAAACAAAACTTACTTGACTGTAACACTCCGTCTTTGTTTCTGACCTCGCACAAGTAAGACTTGTCTCCGAAATAATCTACTCTGATTAGAAATTCACGGAACGGAGGCATGTAAAAATTCTTCTTCGTAGCTGTAATGTGAAATAGATTGTAACTTTCTTTCAACCGTTCCTCCGGAGGGTTTTTTGTGGTTGTTACCTTATACCCCTCTCTGATTGCGCGGTTTATTGAGTACCTGGCGCTGTGCGAAAACTCTGCCCACATATCGTCCTCTGTCCTTATCAGATCCATAAAAATAGTTGACGGTACGCAGTTGGGGGAATGTGTGGGGCGGTATCCCCGGCCCTCAAAAATTGATAAGTCCTGGTCGAAGTCAGGTTCTATTTTAATATAGGCGCACTTTTCATCGCGGCAGATATTTTCTATCTCCTCAAGATCTTCTTTTTCAATTTTCCTCGGGTGTTGTATCTTTACAAAATTTCCTATGAAAGAAGGCCGGATAGCTATAAGTATTCCTTTTGAGGTTTTCCTGGTCTTCCATCCGATCGACTGCAGATATTTTCCCCACCCCTCGCTTTGTCTTATATCCTGCTGTCTTTCCATATTTATCTAATGAGTTTGAGCAATTTCCATCTAAAACTGTTAGCCATATTAAAGAATGTGTACAATTTTTCGTTTATGACCATGTCGTAGGAATCTATATACACAACATGCTTGGCACCGAATTTTGATTTGAAAATAGAAAAACCATAGTATTCGTCGGAGGTGTTGTTAAGATCTACCGATGCCCCCCACATATCAAAAGCGGAGCATCCCATTTTTTTACCTAATAAAAGAGCTTCCCATCCAAGAACAGTGCTGGCGAAAAGGTTCTTTTTTCTTTCCGTTGAACCTCCGTATGGGTAGTAAAGCACACCTTCGTAAGACAAAAGTATCCAGGCGGCCAGAGGTTCTCCCTCGTGCTCTGCAATAAGCAATTTTGCCAGACCGGCCTTATTAAAAACGTCCCACATATTACGGAGATAAGAGTGCCCTCTAAAATAGAATTTCTGCCTTACACCGGTCTCTTTGTAAAGTGCATAGAAAATATCAAAGTCTTTGTCTTCCGTGCTTTCTCTTACGGTTACTCCGTTCTTCTTAGCATAGTTTATGTTGTAACGGTGCTTTTTATGGAGAGCAGAAAAAAGCTCCTCCTCACTTTTTGTGAGATCTATGAAAAAGTTGGCTTTGGCAAATTCGTCTCTGGGGGAATGTACGCAGTGTTGATCAAATATCTTAGCGGACTCAGCCGCCTCAGAACTCTCTTTTATGATATTTGGCACGTCGAAATGCACCGCAATACAATTATTTTCTTCCGCTGACTTTTTAAGTTCTTCAAAATTTACATCAAAGGGGGACACCCGGGGGCAATACGCGTAGTTGTAAGAAGTCAGAGGAATATTGTGAACGGTGTAAATAACATTGCCTGCCGAAATTGCAGGGGTACCGTGTCTGTTTTTAAATTCCGCCCACAGCGGAGACTGCAGAATGTGCTTTCCCATGCTGCGAGTATAACATTGACGGTACGGTGTTTATAGGATATGTTCTTAGTATTAACAACTTAACCGTCCGTAACGGACGGGGTAAAAAGGATAGAGACCGGTGAAATAGAGAGTCCCGGTCAAAGCGTCCGGGCAGATGCAAAGGTTTCAACCGTGTGTTTGTCCGGATTTTTTAATTAGTTGCAAAACTTTCTTTGGGTATTTCATTAAACTCCGGTCTTTTTCTTTGACTGACAGGTTAAATTTACCGAATTCGTGTTTATATTTTCCCTGCAAAGCTCCTACTCCTCTAAGATGGTAGTCAAAAGCTGCTCTGATGTTTTTCCAGACAAACTGCACACGTCCTTCTTTTTCCAGTCTTCTGACGCTGAATTTTATTTTTGGGTCTTTTAACAAAGCGTATTTGTACCCGGCCTTGAACATTCTTCCCACTAAATCAAAATCTTCGGCCAGTTTAACTTCTTCCTGAAAACCGCCCACAGCATCAAAAGAGGATTTCTTGGCGTAAATGAACGTTCCCACAGCCGCAGGAAATCTGTCTTTCATTGTTTCCAGATATAGCTGGTTAAACGCCCAGTAAAGAAACTCATCGATTAATTTGTCGGAAATGGGCACATTCCACGAAGAAAGGATGTCTACGGTCTTTTTTTCGATGTAGTAGTCAATCTTCGAAATAAAATCCAGCTCCGGAGCAACGTCGGCATCAAAAAATATTAAGTGGGGAGCTTTGGCCATTTTTGCACCGTAGTTGCGCTGAAAAGAAACACCTCTCTTCGGGGATTCGACGAATGTAAGAGCCAATTTATCTTTAAAGGAATCAGCAACTTCCTTTGTTTTATCCTCGCTAACAGCGTCAACAACAATTACCTCAAAGTCTTTAAACGCCTGATCCACCAAGGATTGGAGGAGTACTCCTATGTATTTTTCCTCATTTAATGTAGGTATAACTACGCTATATTTCATATAGATGCGGGCAGGTGCAGTACCTTATAAAACTCCAACCATTCTTCCGGGCTTAAATTTTGCGGCCTCAGTTTAGGATCTATTCCGCCCCGGGCCAATTCTTCCTTTGAAAAAGGTTTATTAAGCATCTTTCTCGGGTGAGAAAATGCCCTGTGCAGAAACCCCTCGTACCTTTCGATTATACCGCGGTCCATTTCAATACTTGTTCTTGTCAGTTTTATGACGGCTCCGTCCACTTTAGGTGCGGGGGTAAATTCGGTTTTTGGAACATTAAATAAAAGTTCGGCGTCGTAGAAAGTTTGGATAAAAGTTGATATGTATGAAGCATCGGGAACCTTACTACAAACCTTTTCGGCAACCTCTTTTTGGATAAGGAAAACCGCGCGTTCAGGCATAACATTCATTTTTATCACCGAGTGCAAAATAGGAGAAGTTATGTAATAAGGCAAAGAGCCGAATACTTTTACTTTTCTTTCTGAAGTAAAAGTCGGGAGCCATTTTAAAATATCAGCGTGAACTATCTCTATCACCGGCTCACCCACATACATTCCAAAAAGTTTTCTAGCAAAACGTTCGTCGACCTCAACCGAATAAACCTTCACGTCGCGGTCGGAGACACGGTGTAAAAGGGATTCGGTTAAAACCCCGTGCCCGGGTCCGATTTCAATAATGTCCTCACCATCCTTTATATCCAAAGCACTGACCATCGGCTCCACAACTGAAGCTTTTGACAGAAAATTTTGACCTAAAGATTTTACCGACTCGTACATTATTCTATTATACCTGTAACTACAAACACTTGCCCCAAAAAAGTCTACCAATTGAAATTATTCCGGTCGTAGTCTAAATCATCGAGAAATTCATCCACAGAGCCGGGAAGGCGGGGTAGTTTTCCTTTTTCCATAGTTATCCCCCGGTATTCAAGTATCTCCCCCGGGAGTTCCCCTAAAAATCTGCTGGGAATGTTTACCTGAATGCTCCCGAAATATAAGCGGCTTGAAACACAGGTCATAAAAACCTTTTCTTTTGCTCTTGTGATTGCGACATAACATAGACGTCTTTCCTCCTCCAGAGCGTCCTGCTCTAAAAGAGACTGGGTGTGCGGAAACAAACCCTCCTCCATTCCAACAATAAAAATCACAGGAAACTCCAAACCTTTCGAAGCATGCACGGTCATCAGCGTTACAACGGGGATATTTTCATCGCGCGGACGATCAGAACTTTCTATTAAAGCAACGTTTTCCAGAAATTCGTTTAGGTCAACAAACTGGGCAGCAACTGACTTTAATTCGTTAATGTTTTCAATTCTCTGAAAATTTTCCTCGGTCCCATCGTTGAGCCATTCAATATATTTTGTGTCGGCAAGAATCTTTTCCATAAGTTCCAAAGTCGACAAAGTTTTTGCCGAGGCAATCCATTCCCTAACAGGAAGGTGGGATTTTTCTTCTACTGCCGCGATGTCCCATTTTAACTTTTTCAACTGTTCTTCGGATTTTTGCCCTATTCCGCGGGGAGGAACATTTATTATTCTTGACCAGGACACCTTATCTTTCGGATTATGAACGACTTTAAGATACGAGATAACGTCTTTGATCTCTTTTCTCCCGTAGAACCGCACACCGCCAATGATACGGTAGGGAATATTGTTTCTAATGAAATGTTCCTCAATGTTTCTCGATTGAGCGTTCGTCCTGTAAAGAACGGCAATATCTGCGTAACCTTTTCCACTCATTAAAGCCTCTGATATTTCATCTACTAAAAAGGACGCCTCATCTTTTTCCGAAGCCCCGCGGTAAACTATCAAACGGTCTCCCTGCGAATTGTCGGTCCACAAATCAAGAGGAATGTGTGTAGAGTTATTTTTTATTAAATTTTTTGCTGCTTCGAGAATATTTTTTGTCGACCTGTAATTTTTTCCGAGATTGTAAATTTTTGCTTTCGGGTAATCGTTTTGGAAATTGAGAATATTTCTGAAATCCGCGCCTCTAAAACTGTAGATAGCCTGCGACATATCCCCCACAACGAAAAGGTTTTCGTGGCTGTTAGCCAATGCCTTTGTTAAAGCATACTGAACTTTGTTTGTATCCTGATACTCGTCCACCAAAATAAACTTAAAAAGTTCCTGGTATTTTTTCAGAATGTGGGGGGACACCTCAAATAAATGAACTGTTTCCAAAAGTAAATCGTCAAAATCCAAGGCATTGCTTTGGCGCAAGCGGTGTTGGTACTCAGGAAATATTTTAGCAACTGTTTTTTGAAAGTAACCCTGGGCATACCCCGCGTACATTTCGGGTGAAACCATCTCGGACTTTGCACCGGAAATATACTCCAATACCGCGCGAGGATGAAACCTTTTTGTGTCCATTCCGAAATCCTTTTCTATATCACGAATTACCGCTGCCTGATCGTCGGTATCATAAATAACATAAGACACGGGGATACCTATATCGCGGCCGTCTTTTCTTAAAATTTTGGCGCAAATACTGTGAAAGGTACCGCTCCAGGGGAGGCTGTTCTCAGAACCGAGAATGTTTTTTACCCTCGATTTAATTTCATCTGCCGCTTTGTTTGTGAAAGTAACACATAAAATATTAGCTTCGGGCACTTTTTTCTCTTCTATGAGAAAAGCTACCCTGTGGGTCAAAACACGGGTTTTTCCGCTACCGGGCCCCGCGACCACGAGAGCGGGTCCAAGATAATGGGAAACTGCGGCAATCTGGTCTGCATTAAGGTCTTTTAGAAAAATGCTGGTAGTATCCGACACGTAAATAACATATCACAGCTGACTTTTTTGTCGATACTCGCGGGTGTCAGGAGATGCAAAAACTATAAATCTTAGCCGATACTGGTTACAATAAAAATACATGCTCAAACAATCTCTTCCTTACGTAGCGCTAGCAATAGTACTAGCGACAGGTGTTTATCTCGCAAGCATTACTCTTAGAAAAGATGTGCCCCTTACACCGGGAGCAAAATATTACACAGTAAAATTTGGTGAGGATGTCACACTGAGAACCGAAGTGGCTGAAACAAAGGAAGAACTACAAAACGGGTTGATGAATAGAGAGAAGCTGCCTAAAAATACAGGGATGTTGTTCATTTTCGGAATGGATTATAAGTATGCTTTCTGGATGAAAAACACACTAATTCCCCTGGACATTATATGGATTAACGAAAAAATGGAAGTCGTTGATATTGCGAGAGAAGTACCTCCCTGCGTTACAGAGAAGTGCCCCTCATACATACCGCAATACCCTGCAAGGTATGTGGTAGAGACGCCGGCTAAATGGTCTGTGTGGAAAAAAATATACCCCAGCATGAAGGTCAAAATATATCGAGAAGATGGTGCTCAACTATAATTCCATACCGGGAAAAACCGTAGTCCAGCATTATTATCATATCTCCCTTGCGGTCTATGCTGTTTAGTACGATTCCGACAAGTTTTTTGCCCGAATTTTCGGCGTATGTGGAAAGACACAACCCGGCTTCTTCGGTGTACCCCGTTTTTACTCCAATAACGCCGGGATACGTCGTGAGCAAGTTGGTCTGGTTCTCAAGATATAAATATTTATGCAGTCCTGAATAGGGAAGCTCCTTTTCTACCGTAGCAACAATTTCTCTGAACTCTTTATGTCTCATTGCATACTCGGTAAGCACTACTAAATCTGCGGCTGTCGTATAGGAACGATCATCAAGTCCGCTGGGGTCAAAAAATCCGGTATTTTTTAAACCTAACTCTTGTGCTTTTCTATTCATCCATCGGATAAATTCGTCGGAAGAACCGGCAACATTTTCGGCAAGCGTGTACGCAGCGTCATTTCCGGAATTTAATAAAAGACCGTACAACAATTCCTCTATTGTGTAAGCTTCTCCCTCTGATACTCCCATCTCGTTCTCACCGACCGCATCAGCCTCTGCTGTGACCGTGGCATAATCTGAAAGGGATTTATGCTCGAGGGTAATAACAGCCGTCATTATCTTGACCAGACTTGCCAGGGGCATCTTATTATCGGCTTCCTTTGCATATAAAATCTTTCCGTTATCCGCGTCCACAATAATACCTGCGCTACCGGCAATAAGTTCGGGGGGAAAGTCGCTCTCTTCTTTAATAAGCGCTAGAGGTTCTTTACGGATCTCGGTAGGTTTCAATGTCTCAAGATATTCGTCTTTTACTACTTCAACTTTTATCTCCTCAGCCACCCCTCTTCTCAAAAAAACAAATGCAATTGCCGTGGATAGAAATAAAACAGGAATAAACACCCACAGCCTCGAACCCCCCGTTGTCATTTTTTTTGAATTCTGTGAAATTTTCTGTTTGTAACTATACATATTGAAGACCAAAAATTATGTTATCATAGATGTCGTCCGTAGGATTAAATTTTATTAAGGACAACTATTTTATGTTACAACTACTGGATTTTTATGCAGACTGGTGCGGCCCTTGTAAAATAATGGCTCCCGTGCTGGAAGAGGTCGAAAAAGACTTTAGCAAAAAACTTGAGGTGAAAAGGATTGACGTCGAAGCTGAGGGTGCGATGGCACAAGAGTTCGGAATTTTCAGCATCCCCACTTTCGTAATTATGAAAGAGGGAAAAGAAGTATCCCGAAAAGAAGGAGCAATGCCCAAGGAAATGCTGAGAAGCTGGATTAATTCGCATCTATAGATATAATTACCCTATGACTGCCCGTCTAGCAATTAATGGTTTCGGAAGAATAGGTAGAGCCTCCCTGAAAATCGCTTTGGAAAAAGACGGAGTTGAAGTTGTGGCAATTAATGACCTGACCAATCCACGCGTTTTAGCCCATTTATTAAAATATGATTCAGCTTACGGTGTTTACGATAAAGACATCTGGGTTGAAGAAGACGGGAAAGTTATACGGCTTGAAGAAAACGCCGGAGAAAAAGATTTTTTCTCTATTACAGGTAAAGAAAATTATCTTGTCGTGGAAGGTAAGAAAAGCAAGGTATTTTCTGAAAAAGATCCGACAAAACTGCCGTGGGGAGACCTTAAAGTTGATACAGTTCTCGAGTGCACCGGAAGATTTACCGAGAACGACGCAGCTAAAGCTCACCTGACCGCAGGCGCTAAAAAAGTAATTATCTCCGCACCCACAAAAGGAGGAGAAGCCCAAACTTTTTTAATGGGTGTAAACGATTCCCAATATTTAGGACAAAATATAATTTCTAACGCTTCGTGCACAACCAACTGTATTTCTCCTGTTATTTCCGTTATGCATTCTAAATTTAAGGTGTTGAAAGCCGTAATGAGCACCGTGCACGCCATTACAGCAAACCAAAGTGTTGTGGACGGCCCCCCTTCAGGAAACAAACCTGACATGAGAAGGTCGCGGGCTGCGGGGTACAACATTTCACCTACAAGCACCGGAGCGGCAAAAGCCACAACCCTGGTTATACCTGACCTTGAAGGAAAGTTCGACGGAATTTCACTAAGAGTTCCGATCATCACAGGTTCTGTTTCTGACATAACAATGTTGGTAGAAAAAAAGACAACAAAAGAAGAGGTAAATAAAGCGTTCCTCGAAGCAAAAAATAATCCTTTCTACAAAGGTGTTTTGGATGCTACTTACACCCCTCTTGTTTCGTCCGATATTATAAAAAGCAACTATTCAGCCATCGTTGATTTGGAAATGACCCGTGTAGTAGACGGCGACCTTATTAAAATTTTAGCTTGGTACGATAACGAATGGGGCTATAGCAACAGGCTTGTCGAGATGGCTCTTTTGACTATTTCCTAAAGATATCCTCATATAAATGATAAAATGGTTCCAATGAAATCAGTGTTGGAAGCTACTATAACTGCCGGACAAAGAGTCCTTGTTAGATGCGACCTTGATGTCCCTGTTGCTCACAAGGAAGTACAGGAAAAATACAGGCTGGAAGCTTCTTTGGAGACTTTGAACTATATCATTTCCCGCGGTGGTTTCCCCGTTATTATGGGACACATAGGAAACCCGAGCGGTAAAGCCGACGAACGTCTTTCAACAAAAAACCTGTCGTTCTTTTTCGACAACGCCTTGGGTAAAGGAAAATACGAACTTTTGGAAAATCTGCGTTTCAACCACGGTGAAGAAGAAAACAATCTCCAGTACGCCAAACAGCTGGCTGCCAACGGCACTATATATGTAAACGAAAGCTTCGCAACTTCGCACAGAAAACACGCTTCGATTGTAGGTGTTCCCGAATGGATTCCTGCATACGCAGGAATACGTTTTCAAAAAGAAATTGAAACCCTTGATCTCTTACTGGGAGATGTAAAAAGACTTTTCGTAATAGTTATTGGTGGGGCCAAACTGGAAAGTAAACTTCCCGTTGTTAAAAAATTCCTAAAAAGAGCTGACTTCGTTCTGTTGGGGGGCAAGCTAGGAATGGAGTGGAATGAAGAACTTCCGTTTAACCTTGTAATCCCTAAAGACTATGCTCCGGAGAATAAAGATATCGGTAAACAAACGATAGCCGATTACACGGAGATTATCAGCAGAGCGGGAACTATCTTATGGGCGGGTCCTATGGGAGCCTACGAACAGCCTGAATATTCCTTGGGTACGGCACAGATAGCTTCGGCGATTGCTAAAAAAACGCAAGAAGGTGCTTTTACAGTAATCGGAGGCGGAGATACAATAACAGCCGTAAACAGCTACTCCCTGCTTGATAAATTTAGTTTTGTCTCTACCGGAGGCGGCGCAATGCTTCAATACCTTGCCGAAAAAACCTTACCCGGAATAGAGGCACTGAATAAGAGAAAATAATGCCAAAAATACTTAAAGTAAGTTTTCCTGAAAAGTGCGTGGGGTGCGAGATGTGCACCCTAGAAGCCCAGCGTCAGCTTAGAAAAATAGGGCTCGACGGGGCATTAATACGGGTGTTTAGAAACACCAACTCAAAGCTTGGGAATATGGAATACGCGCTTGAAATAGACCCGAGAATTAGCAGTCTTAACGTGGATAAAATCCAAAAAATATGCCCGAAAGGTGTTTTTGAAGTTGAGGAACCCGATTAAATGGAAACTAGACCTCGAAAAATATTATCAATAGACATTACCAAAAAGGAGTCCGAGGTCAAAAGTTTCGAAGACCTCAACAGCTACATCGGGGGTGCCGGCCTCGGTTTCAAACTAATGGAGATGTATTACGACAAAAATCCTTTAATCTTCGCCGTCGGACCTTTAAACGGACTTTTTCCGTTCGCGTCAAAAACAGCGCTAGTAATTAATAATGACGGCGTCATCGAAGATATTTATCTCGGAGGAAATCTGTCGTTGAGAATAAGATACGCAGGACTGGACGCCATAGTTGTATACGGAACTTCTCAGGAAAAAACTATTTTAGATATCACAAACACCGGTGTAAGTTTTAAAGATTCTACAGAAGATCCTGAAACGCTGGGGCTTCCGGGAAAGAGAAGCGTAATAAAAGTTGATGGCTCAAAAATATTACTTGGCGGGTACTTTACAACTCCCGAACACTATCTTGAAAAAGAATTTACTGACAAAAACATATCCGGAATTGTAGTGACCGGAACCGAGCTTATAAATATAAAAGATTTTGATAAATATGAGGACTTATATAAAAAAATTTTGGGCAGAAAGGATGAGTTAAGTGTTTTGGAAGGTACCTATCCCTCATGCTCAAACTGCCCCATGGGGTGCGGAAAGTCAAAGACCGGGGAAATGGGCGGTAACGTTCTCCTACACAGTCTTGTAGCCTGCCAATATGCGGATAGAATATATACTGATGTCGGCGTGGTCTTTTCCTGCCTCAACGTCCTGGGATACAATTATACTCACGAGGACATCGAGTCTTTGCCAAAACTAATTGAACAAACTCTAAGGAGGATTTCGTGAAATATATAGTGGCCAACTGGAAAATGAACATGAACATGCAGGACGTAATAAGCTGGGCAGCAGGTTTTGATACGGAAGTGTTAAACGGAAAAGTTACCGTGATTGTTGCTCCATCTTTTCTGCACATTTTTCCCGTTGCGGAACTAATGAAAAAAATAGGCGTAGAGGTTTCTGCCCAAGACGTCTCAATTGAAGAAAAGGGCGCCCACACAGGAGAAACAGGAGCTTTTCAGTTAAAAGAAATGTGTAAGTACGCTATTGTCGGGCACAGCGAAAGAAAAGAAACAGCCGAGGTAGTGGCTAAAAAAATCGACGCGTGCCTGTCCGAAGGTCTGACCCCAATCGTGTGTTTTGTGGAACCCGAGAAGATAGAACTGTATAAACGCCCGGGGATTATTTACGCGTGGGAAGATCCGGCAAATATTTCGAAAAACGGTGTGTATAAAGAGAAAAGTACGAAGGAGATAAAGGAGGGGGTCAAAAAAATCAGAGCTATCCTGAAAAACAACGAGCCCTTGTTATATGGCGGGTCAGTTAATGGACAAAATGTACCCGATCTGGTTAATATAGAAAAATTGGACGGTGTTTTAGTAGGCAACGCCAGTCTTGACCCGAAACACTTTTCCGGAATTGTAGCAGCTTATTAAAAAGCACTCTATGAAGTACATGGATATGTGCAGAAAAACTAACGGAACCGTTAGTACAATAAAAAACGAACGCGGGGGGCTGCAGACAAAAACCCTCAAGTTTATCGCAGCTGCGGGACTAGTTCTCACGGTAGCCGTGGCTTTTGCATTCAAAGATAAAATACTGGCTGCTTTTAACCCTATTTCTGTTGTTGCTACGATTACAGGAACAAATCTCAAAGAAACAGACGGAAGAACAAATGTTCTCATACTGGGATCAGACAGAAGAGTAACCGGAGCAGAATCTGGAAGACCTACTCTTACTGACACGATACTCGTGGCGTCAATAGGAAAAGTCGACAAAGATGTTGTGCTTATCTCATTACCGAGAGATCTCTGGGTAAAAGACCCGAACGGGTACTCGAGTAAAATAAACGCGGTATACGCTCTCTCAAAAGAAGGCGAGGGGGCCAATAACCTTAGAGCGGTTTTGCAGGACGTTTTAGGAATTCCAATTCACTATCACGTCATGGTCTCTTTCGATCTTTTCCAAGAAATAATAGACATACTCGGGGGAGTCGAGGTTACGGTGGACACGGCATTCACCGACTATGCTTACCCTATCGAAAACATGGAAAATAACAGGTGCGGAAGAACCGAAGAAGAAATTAAAAAGATGGAAGAAGAGGGTAAATCTGATCTTGAGATTTACTTTTGCAGATATGAAGAAATCGTATTTAATCAGGGGACTCAAACTATGGACGGCGAAACAGCTTTGAAGTTTGTAAGGTCTCGTCACGGCAACAATAACGAGGGTACAGATTTCGCGAGATCCAGAAGACAGCAAAAAATTATCACGGCAATTAAAAATAAATCGCTATCTATTCAAACACTTGTTAACCCAACAAAACTTAAAAACCTGTACGACGCTTACGCACAAAATACCGATACCGACATAGATTTCGGAGCGGTTAATTCATTCTACTTGTTGTCACAACAGATAAATTTCGATCGTGTAGTTTCGGTAGTGCTGGACGATAGTAGCTCCGCGGAAGAGGGGGGCCTATTGTATCACCCTGTCGACAGCACTCTGTACAACGGTGCTTATGTGCTCATCCCCCAAACCGGGGATTACGTTCAAATACACGCTTTTGTCCAGAGATATCTTTTCGGAGGAAAGTAATGATATACATAGTGCATGGAGAAAATCTCTCCAAATCCAGGGCGCTAATCCTCAACCAACAGAAGAAACTGATGGTCAGATACAAACAGGAGTTCTCGATACAGGACACAACCCCAACCGACCTTACCAGTAAAATAAGAAGTATAGATATTTTCGGGGAACCTCAATTTTTTGTTGTAAACATATCCGGAGCGGGGCGAACTAATCTGGAAGAGTACATCAACGTGATAGCTCAAACACCTTCGCATACCACCCTTGTAATACTCTCCGAAAAAAAACTCACAGCATCCAACATTTTTATAAAGAACGCCGGATTAATGAAGGCGCAGGTACTTGAAAACAAAAATTTGGATACAGGAACTACGTTTGATTTTGTAGATGCCGTAATGAGAAAGGATAGAATCAACTCCTACAAACTTATGCATAGAGAGCTAGACAAAGATAAGGATCCGTTTGAACTCTTCGCACTCCTCATGTATGGATTGCGTTCACTGGCTCAAGTAAAATTCGAAAGTCCGTCGGCTTCGGTAATGAGTCCGTACGTCCGCTCCAAACAAAAAAACCTGGTTGGAAAATATACAGAGGATGGAGTAAAAGATATGTTCAAAGAATTCTACAGACTGGACCTAAAATCCAAAGTAGGAGAGGTAAATCCCGAGGTTATGCTAACTTTGGCTGTTGAAAAAGTGTTAAACTCTAAATAATGCCGATTCAGACCGGACCCAGAAAATATATCAAAGACCACTCGAACGATCCTATTTACAAGACGGTAAACTACAATTTTTATTTCAAATCCAAAATACTATCGGGACTTTTAATGTCTTTGGGATTTCTTGTATTAGGAACGCAAGTGGTGCTCCCTCTGGTTTTCTTCAAGACTCAGGACGAAATTTCTAAACCCATGAGAAGTAGCGTTCTCGGGTTAGCTACAGGATTCAGCGATTTTGAGTTTGTGGAGCTGGAAGAAAAAAATACCGCGGAAGAAGAAAAAAAGGTTGAAGTACCAAAATTCTTCACGCTTTCAATACCAAAGCTCGGAATAAATAACGCCATTGTCGAAACTAACTCCCCAAATCTTAGCCCCGAAAACTCTCTGGGGCACTATAACGGATCTGCACTTCCAGGAAGCAGGGGAAATGCCTTTATATACGGTCATTCCGTCCTACCTTGGTTTTATAACCCTAGAAATTATAGAACCATATTTTCAACTCTAGGTAGTCTACGAACAGGAGATGAGATTGATATCAAATATATGGGAGAAAACCTAAAATATGTTATAGAGTCAAAAGAGCTTCTTACGCCGGAGAGAGTAGATCCTCTGGCGGGGTTTAAACCTGCTTATCTCAACGAATCCACAGTAACGCTCATGACATGCTGGCCGGCAGGAACAAAAACAAACAGACTGTTGGTAAAAGCTGTTTTGACGGAAGATTAATCTTAATTATCCTTGAGTATTTTTTTCTCGAAACCACTGAGTGCGGCTCTTCTTGGGTTACTGGAGATGTAATACATCCCGGTTAGGAAAAAAACTAACGACACCAAAAGCCCGGCGGTAATGCCGACTACACCTGTCTCCGGAACAGTACTTCCGCTGGTTGTTGTCTGAGAAACTGACGGAGAAGAAGTTGTCCCCGCTAATACATCCGCGCTACCAAGGGCAGGAGTATCTACAGGGTTATCAACAATATCTCCAAATACCGAGGACGTAGAAGCTCCCTCAACCTGCGCGGACTGTTCTGTTTCGGCATTCAGCGCTAGGGCTTGGTAACCCTCTTGTTCATTTGTTATCGGAGTCGTAGAAGCTTGATAAGGCGCTGCCGAAGTATCCCCGCTATTATTTGTTACTAAGTAATAAACAACGCTAAATACAATAAGGGATATAGAAAGTGTCAGTATAAAGGTTTTAAATCCGTTTTTCGCGCTATCGCTGTTCATAGGCAGGTTTCAAACTATGTAGAAACTCTATGTCAATAGTAACATCTAACGGACGGGACATGTCAAGTATATTCTGAGTAATATATTTATCCCTATTCACGGCCTGATTTCCAAGAATTAACCAAAGAAACGTGGCAAGTGTGAAAAATAATGAAGTAATAAATAGTCTTTTCATAGTTTTACAGGTTAAATATCCTTAACTCGAGGGTCGTTTGAGTACCGTTAGTGTGTACCTCGTGTTTCACAGAATCAACAACAGTAACACGTTGCATTCCCTCCACCTCGGATACTAGAGCAGAGAGGTCTCCCGGTCCCTCCAAAACAACTACGATAGATACTTCCCCTCCCACGCTCTCGGTTGCAGGCATAAAATCAGTCACACTAAATCCGGCGGTCGCTGCCTGCTGCATAAATGAGACCATGTAGCTGTGTGTGTTTAATTCCTTAGGTATTGTGGCCTCCAGCAAGGAATTATATTTTTCCGCTGAAGAAATATCGTCAGACAACTTGCTTAAACTCTGCAACTTCACATTCAACTCATAATTCAACCCCCTCATCTCTTTGTACAGAGCTACTTTTTCAGTCATAGAGGAAATCAACGGTCTTATAGCAAAAAACCCGAACAGCACTATGCACACAAAGACCCACATACCGTACAATCTCGACAGGAAAAATTCGTTTGAAAAAAACAACTTGGTGGAATTGGAAAATTCTTTTTTCATCTATATACTCCCCCCAGTCTGACGAGATAGGTGTTCTCCGAGGATGAGAAGACGGCTTCTTTTATGGTTACTTCCGATATCTCGCCGTCCCGTAACCAACTAAGAAACATTCCTGTTACTTGAGCCGGCGAACTGCCTTTTACTGCTATATCGAATGTTCTGGAATTGAATGCGACCGTGCTTAGAGCGAGTCCCTGGGGAATTCTTGACATAACAAAGGATATCCTGGTAGTCAGGGGTCTTCTCGCGTTAACAGTTTTTTTACTGTAATTGATCTTGTCCGCAATTTGCAAAGCTTTTTCCTCTACACCAGGGTATCCGTTTATTTTAAATTCTAAATTTTTCTGTTCGTTGAGGAGACCATTTAGAAAAAAATTCGCTACCAAGTGCGCCACTAACAAACCGATAAGTATTAAACTTAAAAAGATAACAATTGATGAAGATATTTTTACGTTAATACCCGCGTCAAACGCCTCTTCACGTAAAGACTCGGGGTTAAAAAAAAGAGTGTCGTCAGAAACTTGAGGTTCGGCTTTAAGATTTTTTCCTGGTTTTTCCGGGCGCTTGAGAAAGGGCAGATACTTTTCTAGCATATCTAGATTTTAACCTATTTGCCTTGTTTTTATGAATGACTTTTTCCTTCGAGGCTTTATCCAGCACTTTCTGAAGAACCTGCATTTGATCTTTTACCACTTCGGCGCCATTAGAAGAAACCAACGAAGACTTCATGCTTTTGATAGAAGCCTTATATTTGTCCTTCCAAAAAATATTGTGTTTTCTTTTTTTTGCGGAGCCCCTCAGAGCTTTTTTCGCTGATTTAGTATTTGGCATAAGCGCTACGTATGATAACATACTTACGTACTAATTCAACGTTTTTTGCCCAACCGAAAGCATGCCTCTGGATATTAACAAAACACAACTTAATGGGGTTCTGTTCAAAACACAAAACACTATATTATCCGCCGCCTTTATCATAGCAGCCTCTAACGGGCTGAACGCGATTCTGGGGTTTTTAAAAGGTAGGCTTTTAGCTCACTACTTCGGGGTTTCAAACGAGCTGGCTGTTTTCTACACCGCCGACAGAATCCCCAATATGGTGTATTCCGTACTCGTGGTGGGAGCTGTATCGACCGTTTTTATACCCCTTTTTGCCGGAGGGTTGAAAAAAAACAAAGAAGAAGCCAACAAGACAGCGTCTTCTATGATTACTGTGACTCTGGGGTTTTTCCTACTCCTAACCGTCGCCGTGATGCTTTTCGCAAAACCTCTTTTCAACATAGTGTCTCTCGGAAAATTCACTCCTGAAGAAGCTTCCCTCGGAGTTACCTTAATGAGAATAATGATGCTGTCACAGATATTGCTTGTCCTGGGGAGTCTTGCAACGAGTGTTTTGCAAACATTTAAGTACTTTTTGGTAGCAGCGCTAGCCCCCTTAGCCTACAGCACGGGCATGGTCCTGGGAATAGTCCTGCTTTCCGAAAAATATGGGATCTACGCCCCGGCTTTCGGTGTAGCCGCTGGCGCCTTTTTTCATTTTGCACTTCAACTTCCCGCTTTACTTAAAACAGAGTTCAGATTCGTTCCAGGAATCAGCTTCTCAGATAAAGGGTTGCGTCATATGGCCCGACTCGTCCCCCCGAGGATTATAAGCGTGCTCCTGGCCAATTTAATTCAGGTTATAAATAACAGCTTAGCAATACTAGTTTCAACATCGTCTGTTATTTACCTTAAATTCGCTCTTCAACTACAATCCTTCCCCGTAAGCCTGTTTGGAATATCCTTAGGTGCGGCAAGTTTGCCGACGTTGGCAACCCAAAGCGAAAAAGAAAATCTGGGAAAATTTAAAGAAACGTTCACAACCTCCCTTATGCAAATGCTATATCTTGTGTTACCTCTAAGCATGATTCTTTTAGTCTTAAGGGGGCCTGTTGTGCGTATCGTTTACGGGGTTTCAAATTTTCCATGGGAAGCAACTTTAAAAACTTCTTATACGCTGGCTTTTTTCAGTATTTCTATATTCGCCCAAAGTACAAATTACCTATTAACCCGGGCTTTTTATGCGCTTAAAGACACCAAAACTCCGGTCATAGTGAGCCTTTTTACAACAGCCCTGAATGTTCTGCTTTCGTTGTATTTCGTAACCTGGTTAAAATTCGGGGTTTGGTCAGTAGCCCTTTCATTTTCAATTACCTCTTTAATAGACATGTGTCTACTTTTTTATCTTCTGCACAAACAAATCGGAGGTTTTGAAATTGAAAAAATTCTTGTTCCTTTTACAAAAATTTCCTACGCGACCTTATTTATGGGACTGGCTTTGTACGTTCCTGTAAAACTATTGGATAAGTACATCTTTGACACCACAAGAACAATTAACCTACTTGGCCTCGTAGCCGTTGCGGGGCTATTTAGCACCGCTACCTACATTTTTATCACCACCCATATGCGGGTAAAAGAGGTCGATTTGTTTTACAAACTAATAAAAAGACTTACACCTATAAAGAAGGGTGTCCCCTACCTTCCGGAAGAAGACAAGGTTGTTTGATGCAGCCAATAAGGTAAAATCTCCCCATGGAACAGAAACACATCCGTAACTTTTGCATAATAGCCCATATCGACCATGGAAAGTCGACCCTGGCTGACCGTTTTCTGGAAATAACAGGAACTGTGGATAAAAGACATCTTCAGGAACAAACGCTCGACAGCATGGAATTAGAGAAGGAAAAGGGTATAACGATCAAATTAAAGGCTGTCAGAATGGCTTACAAAGGCTACCAGATGAACCTCATTGATACCCCCGGCCACGTTGATTTTTCCTACGAAGTATCCAGGTCATTAGCTGCCTGTGAGGGCGCTATTCTTGTTGTGGACGCTACGCAAGGCATTCAGGCACAAACCGTTTCAAACGTATACAAAGCTTTGGAATCAAACCTCGTGATAATTCCTGTGATAAACAAAATCGATTTGTCAGCCGCGGATATTGAAAGAACAGAAAACGATCTTGTAGGAACTTTCGGGTTCAAAAGAGAGAGTATATTTAAAGTCTCGGCAAAGACCGGGGAGGGCATCGCAACTCTGTTGGAGGAAGTTATTAATAAGGTACCTGCGCCGTCCGGAGATAAAAACGCCGCCCCACGGGGACTGATATTCGACTCCTTTTACGATGAATATCTGGGAGTTATCGCAATGGTAAAAGTAACCGACGGAGAGTTCCGCGAATTTAGCGGAGGGGTAGGTAATAAAATACATTTTCTCGCTACGGGAGTTTCCACAAAACCTGAAGAAATAGGGTATTTCAAACCCGAAAGAATAAGGGAAGGAGACCTTTCCACCGGGGAAGTCGGATATATAGCCACGGGACTTAAAGACATAACCACGGTAAATGTGGGGGATACGGTATCTTTGGAAGGAAGGAAAACGGTGCCGCTGCCCGGGTACAAAGAAGTTAAACCTTTCGTTTTCGTATCCATATACCCAATTGAAAATGATAAGTTTCCGCAGCTCAGAGAAGCTCTCCAAAAGCTTTCTCTTTCCGACTCAGCCCTCATGTTCGAACCCGAGACGAACTCGGCTCTCGGTTTCGGCTTCAGGTGCGGATTTTTAGGTCTTTTACATGCCGACATCATCCAGGAAAGGCTGGAAAGAGAGTATGACTTAAGACTTATTTCAACAACCCCCTCTGTCGAGTACCATGTGGAGCTTACGAATGGTACTACCATCGAAGTGAGATCGCCTTCCGAAATGCCGGACAGATCGAGAATTCTCCGTATTTTAGAACCGCGCATAAACCTGACAATAATTTCTCCATCTGAATACGTGGGAGAAGTAATAAAACTTTGCGAAGAAAGACGCGGGGAAAACACAAAAATGGAATATCCCAGCGAAAAAACAGTCTATTTCAGTTATGTACTTCCGCTGTCCGAGCTTGTGTACAACTTTTTCGATGATTTAAAAAGAGTCTCGTCCGGGTTCGCTTCTCTCGACTATGAATTCAGGGACTACGCTCCCGTTGACGCAGTAAAAATGGACATATTAGTTCACAATTCCATCGTCGACCCCCTTTCCCACATTGTTCTTAGGAGTAAAGCCCATGATGTGGGTAAAAGTCTTTTAAAGAAACTTAAAGAAATAATACCCAAACAACAGTTTACGGTGTCTTTACAGGCTGCTCTCGGAGGAAAAATAATCGCCCGGGAGGATATCCCGGCTTTTAGAAAAAACGTATTGGCAAAGATGAGCGGGGGACACCGGGAAAGAAAAGATAAACTTCTGGATATTCAGAAAAAAGGTAAGGAAAGAATGAAAAGAATAGGAAAGGTTGAAATACCGCAGGAAGCGTTTAGGCAGATTTTACAAACAAAGTAATTTTCCCGCTACGAAAACTCACCAAAGGTATTGACACCTTTAGCACTCGTGATATATTACTGATAATATGTTGAGTGATAGACAGCTCCAGCTCATACACGCAGTAATAGACGAATATATTAAAAACGCCGAGCCGGTAGGGTCGGTAGAGATAGTGGCAAAATATAATTTGAGATGTTCCCCCGCAACAATAAGAAATGAAATGGCGAAGCTCATCGATATGGGGTTTCTGGAAATGATGCACACATCTTCCGGGCGTGTTCCCACAAAAATGGCGTACCGCCTTTATTTAGACCAGATGATGGAGGAAAGGGAACTCCCTGTACTTCAGGAAGTTGCGTTAAAACAGCGTCTCTGGACCAACAGGTTTGAATTTGAAAAACTTTTACGCGAATCCGTTCTTGCCCTTTCAGAAATGAGCAGATCCCTAGCATTCGCAACAACCGAAGACGGTTTCGTGAGCTATGCCGGTGCCGCTAATATATTGGATCACAAAGAATTCTGGGACATAGACGTGGCGAAACAAGCGTTTTCTTTATTGGATGAGTACCACCTTCTTGAAAGAGTTTTAGATAACGCTTCGGCGCAGGGGGGTATAAAGACTCTAATTGAAGAGGAAATCGGGATTGAAAAATTAAACAGGTGCGCTATGGTTTTCACAGAATATTCAGCAGGGAAAAGATCAGGGAAAATCGGAGTCATAGGTCCCTCCAGGATCAGCTACCCCGAGATTATACCTTCCGTTAAGTATACTAAAAGGTTAATCGAAGAGCTCGGCGGTTCCTGGTAAACCCAAAATACACAAACAAATATGAAAGAAGATAAATCACAAAAAGATAAGATAGAAACCCTTGAGAAAAAAATCGAAGAGTTGGAGGATTGCTGGAAAAGAGCTCTTGCGGATTATAAAAATCTCGAAAAAAGAGTGGAGGAAGATAAAGAAAGTTGGAAGTTTTTCGCAAATGAAAGATTAATACGTAGAATACTTCCTGTGCTGGACAACCTTGAACGTCTCAAAAAGCACCTGGATGATAAAGGGGTGACTTTAATAATAAAAGACTTGTCATCCGGTCTAAAGGAGTTCGGTGTGGAGGAAATTAATTCGGAGCACACAGAATTTGACCCGATGCAAATGGAGGCCCTCGAAATAGTTCAGGGTGAAAAAAATAAAGTGGTAGAAACAGTTTCAAAAGGATACTTACTTAACAATAAATTAATAAGGCCGGCTGTAGTTAAAGTCGGCAACGGCCAAAAGGAGGCTTAAATGTCAAAAATAATAGGAATTGATTTAGGTACAACAAACAGCGTAGTAGCAATTATGGAAGCGGGAAGCCCCAAGGTTATACATAACTCCGAGGGCGCAAACACCACTCCTTCCGTAGTGGTTCCGGATCAAAATCTTGTCGGAGTCCCTGCAAAACGACAACAGATAGTAAACCCGAAAAACACTGTTTTCAGTATTAAACGGTTGATGGGTAGAAAATTTTCAGATCCTGAAGTTCAACAACTGAAAAAAGTCCTTCCTTACGACATCGCAGAAACCCCGGGGGGCTTAGCGGGCGTAGAGGTTGAAGGAAAAGTCTACACACCTCAGGAAATTTCCGCGAAAATTCTTGCGAAATTAAAAGCCGAAGCTGAAAAGTTTACCGGAACAACAATTACCGACGCAGTCATAACAGTTCCCGCATACTTTAATGACTCACAAAGAACCGCAACTAAAGAAGCGGGACAGATAGCGGGGTTGACTGTGAAAAGAATAATTAACGAACCCACAGCAGCAGCGCTTGCATATGGATTAGATAAAAATAAAACTGAAAAAATCGTGGTTTTCGATTTAGGAGGAGGAACTTTCGATGTATCTGTCCTTGATATCTCCGAAGGAGTTTTCGAAGTTAAATCAACAAACGGAGACACACACCTGGGAGGCGATGACTTCGACCAGAAAATAATTGCGTGGCTGCTGGAAGAATTCAAGAAACAAACCGGAATGGATCTTTCCTCAGACAGACAAGCAATGCAAAGACTAAAAGACGCTGCGGAAAAAGCAAAGATTGAACTTTCTTCGACTACCACAACAGAAATTAGTGTTCCTTTTATCACAGCGGATCAAACCGGACCCAAGCACCTTACTACCACACTTACCCGCACCCACCTGGAACAATTGGTAGAAGATTTGCTGAACAGAACAATCAAACCTATGGAATTGGCTTTAAAGGACGCCGGGATTTCGGTATCGCAAATAAACGAAGTGGTAATGGTCGGCGGTATGACAAGAATGCCGAAAGTTAACGAGATTGTTAAAAACTTCTTCGGCAAAGAACCTCACAAAGGTATAAATCCTGATGAAGTGGTTGCTATAGGGGCTGCTATACAGGGAGGAGTCCTGGGAGGGGACGTGAAAGATGTAGTTTTGCTCGACGTGACTCCTTTAACTTTGGGTATAGAAACTTTGGGTGGCGTCTCAACTCCTTTAATCAAAAGAAACACCACAATACCTACAAAAGCATCCGAAACATTTTCGACGGCTGCAGATAATCAGCCCGGTGTGGAAATCAACGTACTACAAGGCGAAAGAGATATGGCCGCAGATAACAAATCTCTCGGAAGATTTATGCTGGACGGAATTCCTCCGGCACCCCGCGGGTTACCCCAGATAGAAGTGACCTTCGACATTGACGCCAATGGGATTTTGCATGTTACCGCAAAAGACAAGGCAACAGGAAAAGAGCAGAGAATCTCCATACAAGGCGGAACAGGATTAAACAAAGACGAAATAGACCGCATGGTTAAAGAAGCTGAAACCCATTCCGAAGAAGACAAAAAACGAAAAGACCTGGCGGAAAGCAGAAATATTGCCGACGGGCTAACGTACACAGCAGAAAAATCTTTAAAGGACGCCGAAGGAAAAATTCCTGAAGAAATGAAAAAGGAAATTAACGACAAAATCACCGAGATAAGGAGCGTGCTACAAACAGCTAGCGCGGAAGAACTGAAAAGCAAAACTGAGGAACTTTCCACTTCGTTGCAAAAAATCGGACAACATTTGTACGGTCAGGAACAGCAGGGCCAGCCAAATCCCGAAACAGGGGAACAGGGGCCTCAGTCCGGGCCTACGGACGAACAAGACCCGAATAGCGACGGACCTGTCGAAGGCGAGGTTGTTGAATAAACAAGACTGTTAATATAATATTAGTTCATACACGAACTGCCTAAGCTGTCGTAATCCTTGCAGTAGCTGCGGCATAAGTACTAACTATGAATGCCGTTCAAATAACCACTATAATCGCGCTGATAGTTTTAATAATAGATGCAACCGCAATCACAGTATTCCTTGTGTTGTTTCTAAAAGACCTGAGAACTACAGCGCAGGACGCCGACAAAACGCTTAAGGACGTTAGGCACATCACAAGTGCTGTGGGAGGACCTGTTGCTGTTGCAGCAGGACTTCTTGAAAACGTAGCCCGGGGAACTAAAGCATTTAAAATCATCAGTAGTATTTTTAATAAAAAGGAGGAGGAATAATATGTGTGATAATAACGAACATGACGCTCCAAAATCTTTCGTAAAAGGGGCTTTTTGGGGAACTCTTATAGGGGCGGTTCTTGGCGTGTTATTTGCCCCGGAATCAGGTGAGAAAACCAGGAAAAAGATAAAAGAAAAGTCTGAAGAGATGGTGGATAAAGGGCTGACAGCTGCAGAGCAAGTGGTGGACAAGGTAGAAGAAGTAAAAGGACAAGTAGAGCCTTACAAGGAAAAAGCCGAAGAACTTCTGCATAGCACAGAGGCGCGGGCCAAAGAAGAAACAGATAATATTAAAAAGCGCTTTTTCAAGAAAAGTAAGTAACTCCGTCCACAAGGGCAATAATTGTTAATATCCCCGTTTGTTAGTGTTAGAATATTTCTAATGCCATTATCAATTACATCTATAGGAAATTTTGAACAACTCTCTCCTGAAATACAGGAAGCCGGAACTGAAGTAGCTCCTCAAGCCCCTCCCCAGCCGGAAAAAACAGATGAGGTAGCCCCGGCACCGGAAGTACCGGAAACGGCTCCGCCTGCAGTCGTAAACATCAGCACTGACGAAAATCTTCCCGACACACCGGTAACCCCGAGGGACTCAATCACATCTTTAGCAAACGAAGAAGAAAACCACTTTAGACAAGAGGTTCAAGAAGAGAAACTGCCCCATGGATCAACTTAAAAACGTAGATAGCCTCAATACCACAGTCGAAAACACTGCCCGCACAGCTGAGTTTATTGCACCTATTCTCATAGTCTTTTTTGTAGCTCTATACATTTTTGTCCTATGGAAGAAAAAACAGAATGAAAAAATCTCACAGTATAAACTAACCTTCTTACAGGTAAAGTTACCTCCCGACAACGAAACTGAGGTTAAGGCAGCCGAGCACATGTTTTCTAATTTGATGGGATTTCAAAAAAGTTTCCTTCAATCTATTTTCTCGGAGCCTTTTAGGATTTCTTTCGAGATAGTTTCCAAAGCCGACGGAATTGCATTCTACGTTGTCGCCCCCAATGAAATTGCAACCGTGGTAGAAAAACAAATTAACGGGGCGTATCCAACTGCCGAGATAGATATAATAAACCCGCACGAAATTTGGGATAGGGGTTCCTATACACAAGCCGTTGAATTAAAGCTTCGAGGACCCTCATACTACCCTCTTAAAATTTACGAAGACTTAAAAAACGATTCTCTCAGCTCAATTACGTCTGCCATGAGTAAACTCAGCGAAGACGAAGTAATTGCCGTGCAGTATGTAATTCAACCCGCAGGAGATAACTGGAGACTGTCCGGAAGGAGATTTTGTGCGAGCGTTAGACAGAAAGCTTCAGACCCTGAAAAAAAGGTCAACATAGATACCTCGTTTCTTGAGGGGATAGAGAAAAAAACAGCACTCCCCGGTTTTTACACAAAGATAAGAATAGTCTCCGTAGCGAAAGACAAATTCACCGCACAAAGCAATATCCAAAACATGCTCAGCGCTTTCGAACAGTTCACAAATACGAACTATAACAAGCTTGTGAAGAAAACAATGTTATCGGCTAAAACTCTGATCAAAAATTTCATCTACAGAAAAATAAATGTTAGAGACGTCTACATTCCTATTGCCGGGATACAGCTTTACTCCGATACATCCGTTATGAACATCGAAGAGCTCGCCACTGTGTTTCACTTTCCAAATAAAAATATCGAGACGCCCAACATTGTTTGGTTAACTGCACGTAAATCTTCTGCCCCGACAAACATACCTACAACCGGCCTTTATCTTGGAAAAAGCAACTTCAGAGGAGTTGAAAAGCAAATATTTATGAGCCAGGAAGATAGAGCAAGGCACTTCTATATCATAGGGCAAACCGGTACCGGTAAATCACAATTTTTGATGTCTCTCGCTTTACAGGATATACAAAAAGGGGAGGGTGTTGCCATCATCGATCCACACGGAACGGACGTTGAGGAGCTACTTAAAAAAATTCCCGCTTCAAGAAAGGATGATGTTATCCTTTTCGACGCTTCCGACACAGAAAGACCCATGGGCATAAATATGCTGGAAGCCAGGTCTGAAGAAGAAAAACATCTAATTATTAATTCCTTCATCGCGTTACTTTACAAGCTCTACGACCCGAACCATCAGGGAATAATGGGACCGGTTTTAGAAAGAACCGTAAGAAATGTCATGTTAACGGCTATGTCCGATCCGGAAAGTACGATGATTGATGTGATGAGACTTTTGACCGATCCGGGTTACAGCAAGATGTTTATCGAAAAACTTACCGACCCCCTCGTTAAAAGATATTGGGTAGACGAGGTAGCCAGCGTGCCCCAGGGAAAAAGAGGGGAAAATATGCAGTATTTTACCGCCAAGTTTGATCGCTTTGTTACGGACAGCACGATGCGTCATATTTTGGGACAGAAAAAATCTGCGTTCAACTTTGACGATGTAATGGCGCAGAAAAAAGTGTTATTGGTAGACTTGGCAAAAGGAAAAATAGGAGAGGAAAATTCTAATTTTATCGGATTATTGCTGGTGCCCAGGATATTATCCGCAGCACTACGAAGACACTCCTTGTTAACAAAAGGTGTTGAATATCCTGATTTTTACCTCTACGTCGATGAGTTCCAAAATTTTGCTACCCCTGATTTTGCTACCATTCTTTCTGAAGCGAGAAAATATAAACTTAATCTTACAGTCGCTCACCAATTCATTTCTCAGTTAGACGACCAGATAAAAGAAGCGGTGTTCGGAAATGTCGGAACGATATGTTCTTTCAGGGTAGGCGCGGATGATTCGGAGTTTCTCGAAAATCAGTTTGCCCCAAAGTTTAATAAAAACGACCTTATAAACCTTCCCATCGGAAACTGCTACACCAGGATGCTGGTAAAGGGGCAACCCACCCCTCCTTTCTCCCTTGCGGTAGATTGGGATAAAATAACTTCGACTCCAAAAGACGAGGCACTGGCAAGAACTATAAAAGAAACGTGCCGTTTGAAGTATGGCGTTCCTGCTGAAGAAGTTGAGGAGTATATAAAACTGCGCGCCGGTTTCGAAGAAAAGAAAGTGCCGGAAGAGACCGATTTACCTAAAATTCCCCCTCTCGGAAGAATTCCTTTTTAACCCTGTTGTTGTATAATCATTGTAATGATTACGCTGCCGTTCCTTCAGAAAAGTCCAAAACGCCCCAGCAAATTTATAACACTTTCCATAAGTTCCGAAGATGTAAAATGCGCTGTTTTTTACGACGACCCGACGGAATCAAAGTTAAAAATACTGGGAGCAGGGAGACAAGGTTTATCAAAAGATAGCTCGAGAGCAGGGATAATTGTCGAAGAAGAAAACGTAGAAAATGCCGCCGGAGAAGCTATAAAAAGAGCGCTGGAGAATACTGAAGATGACGTGTCTCACCTGATTATCGCGGCCGGCAACGCAACGGTACTTGGTATCACAACAACGATAAGATACAGACGAAAAGAACCCGGTACTCTCATAAACGACAAGGAAGTAGCGCGTTTATACGAACGCATTTCGGAAGCTGCTTACATCGAAGCCCAAAATGAATATCGCAGTTCTACAGGAAACGCTGACGAACCTCTTGAGATTATTACTACCTCCAATGTTTCTCTCAAAATCGACGGACATTCCGTAAAAGATCTGGAGGGAAACGCCGGGCTAACAATCGAAGCAGGTGTCTACCATGCTTTTTGTCCCGAATATCACGTAAAGGCCCTCCAGTCTCTGGCAAAAAAACTCGGACTAAATATTCTGGCAATTGGATCGGGTATGTATTGTGCAGCTCAATGGGTCAAAAAGATAACACCCGAAGTAACTGACTATATTCTGGTAGATGTTGCCGAAGACACAACGAATGTTTCAGTGGTGTTCGGGAGAGGTATTGTAGCCACCAAGTTTTTAAGTCTGGGGTACAAACATTTTGTGGAACAAATAGCTGAGCGCATGGGGGTCACAATGGAAGAAGCGGGAAAACTGCTCAAATCCTACCTCAACAGCGCGCTATCTGACCCGGAAATGGAAGTGGTCGGAGGTTGCATCAGAGAAGCAATAAAGATATGGGTCATGGGAATTGAGATATTGTTTGGAGAGTTCACCGGTGTAAAGACATTTCCCTCAAAGATATTTTTGCAGGGGGCGGGAGCAGAAGTCCCCGAAGTTGTAGAAGCATTAAAAAAAGATTCCTGGGCCAAAAATATTCCTTTCAGAGAAACCAGAGAAGTTCAGCTCATGGAAATGGATGGGCTCCCTGTTGTCGACGCAACCGGAAGTGTAAAAGGCAAGGACTGGTTTAGCAACGCCGCGCTATCTATAATCTATAAGGAAATTTTTGATAATTAATTTAGGGAACTTAAATGACTAAACTCGAACTAGAAGTACACGACGACGCGCTTTCAACCATTAATAAAATAAAACACCTGAATGATTCCGGGATTGAATTAATTATCCCCGAAGGTTCTATTCTGTTCGACAACATAATCAGCCTTAAACTTATCTCCCGGGCAGCAGAAAAAAACCAAAAAATAATCCAGTTCACCACAAACGATGAAACAGGAGCTTCCCTTGTCAATATGTTGGAAGAACCTTCCGGTCAATCCGGACAGGACTACCAGCCAAGAGAGGTGGAACAGGCCACTCTGTACGTCCCGAAAAAAAGCCACTTTGGATTTAAAAAACCCGCGATCCCGCATATTAAGTTTCCGAAATTCAAAAGTGGAGCGGCGCTGCCTGTAATAATTCTCGCTATTCTCTTCGGAACAGTTTTTATACTATCTAAGAAGCCTGTTGCTTACGCGAAAGTTGTGCTTAACTCTCTGCCTCTTACCAGAAGCACCGCCATTAAAGTAAAAAGCGGGGGTACCTCGGACGCCGTCAAAATGGAACTAAAAGGGCAAACTCTGGACACCAACGTCGAAATCACCGACGAGGTGCCGACGACGGGAGAAAAGCTTGTCGGTAAAAAAGCGGACGGGGAAGCCATCATCTATAACAAAACGGTAGAAGAGATAAAACTTGAAAAAGGTTCTAAATTAAATTATGACGAAAAAGATCTTGTGTATGTCCTCAGCGACGATGTTACCGTCCCGGCGCGCGTGGATGATTTAGTAGATCCTTCTATAATAAAACCGGGGGAAGCCACCGTAAAAATTACGGCAGCGGATATAGGAAGTGACTACAACATAGATGCCAACGAAAGCCTTGAGGTGGATGATTACAAATCAAGTGAGATGGCTGCAAAAACAAAAGATGACCTGTCGGGAGGAGAAAGTAAGAAAGTAAAAGTAGTAGCCGAAGCCGACAAGACAGCTCTTCAAACGAAAGTGACTGAGGCTGCAAAAGAGAAGGCGGAGTCGGATTTGAAATTTAAGTTAGGAAAAACGCAACGGCTAATCGAGGGCTCCGTGACCGCACAGATAACAAAAGAGGCGTACTCCGCTGAGGTGGGGGATGAGGCAGAAAAGCTTACCCTTACGGCATACGCAAGCGCTTCGGGACTTACCTATATGGAGTCGGACCTCAATTCACTCCTTGATCAGATAGTTCAAAACCTGGTTCCTCAGGGACACGTACTTTCAGAAAAACAACGGGAAATCAGCGCGCTCCCTCTGGGAAACTCCAGCTCCAGCATACTAAACTCAACCGAAGCAGATATGCAAATAACTCTCAAAACGTTCACCGTAACAGCGGTCGACAAAGAAGAATTGAAGAAGGCTCTGGCAGGAAAATCATTAGCGGAAGCAGAGAAAGTTCTTGGAAGTGTGGGAAGCCTGAGTACATACTCTATTGAAATCAAACCCGTGATCCCTTTCTTTAAGAACGTTCCAAAAGACCTGAATAGAATTAACCTGGAAATAGAAAATGAGTAAAAGTAAAGCAACGACATCGGACAAAAGCTACCTTGGGATAGACTACGGTGCCACTAACATAGGGGTCGCTTTGGGAAAAAACGGTTTTGTTACTCCTCTCAAAATAATCAACGGTAAAAGTCAGAATACTGCGATAAGCCAATTAATAAGAGTGGCGCTGGAAAACAAAGCAGAGGCATTTATAATGGGGTTGCCACTAACACCGGACGGTAAGGAAACAGCCCAGTCGCTAAAAAATAGAAAATTTGCCAAACTGTTAAAAATTCTGTCAAAGAAACCGGTAATTTTTATAAACGAAGAAGACTCCACACAGGAAGCTCTTCAAAGCATGGATATCCAGAAAAGTACTAGAAAAAGAAAAGTTTTTTCTGATGATATTGCCGCGGCGATAATACTTAGACGTTTTTTTCAGGAACCTAAGAAAGAAGCCTGACCTCTTTTGAGCCACATCCGGAACACTCGAAATTCTCACCGGGAACCAAACACGACGGACAGATAAATAAACCCTCCTTCTCCACCAGATCTTCCTGACGGCAGGTATTGCATAAAAACATTACCTGTTCCTGAGGTATCTTTCCGCACTTAGGACACTCAAATTTCAGTCCCGTTTCTTCCTTTTTATTGACACCGCCCATAATATTACACTAACAAAAATCCCGGCAATTGTCACCACGACGCGCATAGTCTAGAATTCATACATGAACGTTTTGCAAATACTGCTTGTCGTATATTTGTTTATAGGAGTAATCTACGCAGGGTACGTCCTTACCCAAAGATCTTTCAGTATTTTTATGCTCCCTATAAACATAATTGGCGGCCCTATTTTGGCAATACACTACCTGATTAAATATTATCTAAAAAAGGACCGCGGACCGGCAAATATCAGGCATAAAGACATACTAAAAGGTAAGAAAGCGGCTTTTTTCGATCTCGATGGTACTGTGTGGGATTCTGATTTACTTTGGATAGAAGCCCTGGAGAAAGTTGCCCGGGAAAACGGCTTCGGAGAGATTGATGTAAGAAGTACCTATCTTCCCGGAACGGAACTGATAAAAACGTGGAAAGTCCTGCAAGCCTATAACGAGTTTAAACTTCCTGCTAAAAAAGACCACCGCGTACTAGCTACAGAAACTGAAACAAAAATTTTAAACCACATTAACAACTCTGAGCATGTAGATCTTATAGAAGGTTTCCTTAGTTTCGCCATTTTTTTAAAAGAAGATAAGGGACTTAAACTCGCGCTTGTAACAAACTCCGGCAAAGAAATAGCCGAAGCTTTGGTTCAAAAAACAATGGTTGCTTACCTGTTTGATCTAATCCTGACAGGAAGTGATGTAGCAAAAAAGAAGCCCTCTCCAAGAATTTTTTTGAAAGCTGCCGGAAAACTTCGGGCTTCCCCAAAAAACGTACTCGTATTTGAAGACTCACTATCGGGGTCTAAGGCGGCTGAAAAAGCAGGGATGGATCAGATAATAATTTGGCGTACCGACATCCCGCAAGTCGAATACCATGGGAATATCTACGGGTTTTATCCTGATTTTGAAGATCTAGATAAGATTATCAGCACAACTCACCGTGAAAGAGCCTTGGAAGGGGTGACGCTCCTGCATAAAATACAAGGGAATACGGAACCTGCTGAAAACGAACAACCTAGTCAAGAAATGTAAAAACGATTTTATCCAGCTTTACAAAAAACATGGGACTTTTAAGTGACTTGATAAACTTCCATAAATTGCGCGATTCCCCTGACACTACTAGCTCGCTATGGTCAGAAGAGTAGTGCTCGACCCCGTGCAAACTTAACCCAAAGGTATTAATCTTTGTACGAAGAAACAACTGAGTCCATATCTTCTCGTGTTTGCCCAGGATATTCATTTGTAATTTTCTATTCTTTGTTTTAGTCATATCTTTTTTGGCGTAACCTGATATTATACCATAAAAATACGGGGTGTAAAATAGAAAGCATCCGGGTAAAAAACAACAAAGATTAGACGGAATTCAAAAAGGTAGCAAGACACCGAACAAAAAACTTCCACCAAGCAATACAAGTTGCTTTATCATTGTGGATAACTTTTGTTATAGTTGGAAAATCCCGCCCGAAAAAGTAATTTAGTAAGCTACTATGATGAACCTTGAAGAAAAACCAATAGAGTTCTGGAAAGCTATCCTCGGAGAAGTGGAGCTCAAACTTTCTCCTATGGTATTTAAATCCCTGGTCTCACGAACCACAGCAGAAATTGATGAAAGGGGAGAATTATTGGTTTTATGTGAGGACGATTTTGTAAAAAATAACGTTGAAAAAAGATACAACGGCGTAATCGAAGAAGCTGCCGAGAAACTGGCAAATAGAAAAGTGCCGTTCAAGGCAATAGTTAAAAAAGCTGCTGCAGAAAAATCTCCGGCGGTTCCGGTCGCAAACCTCGGCCCCCTTTTTATCCAAACAAAATCTCCCGAAGACGCTATAAGAGATAAACAGAAAAAATCTAACCTGTCTCCTAAATTCACTTTTGAAAACTACATTATGGGAAAGAATAACAACCTTGCTTATGCAATAGCGACGGCTGTTGCGCAAAGACCCGGAGAGTTATACAACCCGGTCTTCATTTACTCAGGAGTAGGTTTGGGAAAGACCCATTTAATACAGGCAATAGGCAACGAAATAATAAAAAACAAGCCCGGCATGAACGTTGTGTATACAACCGGCGAAGCTTTTACAAACGAGCTGATTGAGGCTATTAAAAACGGAAAGGGAAGTCTGGGTAAATATACAACGAACGACTTTAGAAACAAATTCAGAAAAGCCGATGTATTCCTCATAGATGACATCCAGTTCGTAATAGGAAAAGAGGCGACACAGGAAGAGTTTTTTCACACATTTAATGCTTTGTATATGGCACAAAAACAAATCGTAATAACGTCTGACCGACCGCCAAAGGACTTCAACAGTTTTGAAGAAAGAATCACATCAAGATTCAGCAGCGGAATAATTGCGGATATACAAGCACCGGATATGGAAGTCAGGTCAGCAATACTGAGGACTAAAAGAGATTTAATGGGACACAATATTTCAAACGAGGTTCTTAATTTTATCGCAGAAAACGTCACAACAAATATCAGGGAGCTGGAAGGTGCTTATATGCAGGTTATAACAAGCGCCATGGCAGCAGGAATAGAACCCACAAGGGAATCCGCAGCGGCAGCCTTAGGTCAAAATATTAGAAATAATCAAAAGAGAAATATCAATGTAAATGACATTTTAAAAGCAGTTTGCGCTTACTATGCCGTAAAAGCCCCGGATATTAAAGGAAAGAGGAGAACAAAAGATCTAGTAATTCCACGTCAGGTAGCAATGTTTTTAATTAAAGAAATGACTGACACCCCTTACATGACGATAGGTGACTTTCTTGGAGGCCGGGATCACACCACAATAATGCACGGAGTGAGAACCATCGAGGAGCATGTTTCGAAGGCGGGAAAGATACATCAGGACATCGTAAACGTGAAGCTAACCTTAGCTGAGTAATGTGCATAAAATAGTAAAACACTACGGGATATGTGGATAAGTACCTGAACTTGTGCACAAAGCTATCCCCAAAGATGTGTTACTTTTCAACAAAACTAAAAGGCCACACACCGATAAATGACGGAACGGGACCCCATTTAATCAGGTATCTAAAGCCTCGACAGCTATACACAGGAAGCACTCACACTATTTGTTAACACTACGCCGAATGCAAAGACCGTCCACAAATCTACAGTACTAATGAAACTAAGACTGAATATGTATATATAAAACTTAATGAAATATAATGGGGATAATAAATGTTAATTTTAACTTTACTAATTACAAGATTTCTTAGATTTTTTATTAAACTATTTGGCTTGGGTTCCGGAGGAACTTGGCCGGGGCACCTTGCTCTGAAAATTTATCCCGGTATTTTATCTGACCCCGGAATAGCTCCGTCTCTAGGAACCTTGCTGATCTCAGGGACTAACGGAAAAACAACCACAACCAAAATGCTTCACCACGTTTTACAGAGAAGGGGCTTCTTAGTTATTACTAATTCCTCCGGAGCAAACTTAACCAACGGTTTAGTGTCGGCACTGCTACAGGGAACGCCGATTTTTAGCAAACGCCGAGCCGATTATGCAGTTTTGGAGGTCGATGAGTTTTCACTTCCTTCGGTTTTAAATCAAATGCGTGTCAAAGGAGTGGTGCTTCTGAACCTTTCGCGGGATCAGCTGGACCGCTATGGGGAGACCGATCTTATTCTTTCCAGATGGGAGGAATCCTTAAAAGAAAGTAATGTAAGCTTTGTGGTTTTGGATAAATCTTTTGATTACTTTAGAAACATGTTTTTTCCTGCAGGTGCGGAGATACTGGATGTAGAAAGTATTTCTGAAAAATTATTGCAGGCAGACCTGACGTCGAAGTTTCACATTAAGAACATAAAAGCAGCATTAGCAACGTTGTCTTTTTTAGAAATACCTGCAGAGGATGCAGTTTTAGCTCTGTCGGATTTTCAGGCGGCTTACGGCAGAGGAGAAATTATCAATTCGGGCGGTGTTAACTTTCATTTGTTTTTAGCTAAAAATCCTGCGAGTCTTACAACCAACTTGAAAGTTTTTGAAAAAAGAAAGAGCGAATTCGACGCGTTACTTTTTATTTTGAACGATAACATTCCGGACGGACGTGATGTTTCCTGGATATATGATGTGGACCCTTCCGTCATTTTTTCCGCATGTAAAGACAAGGAAATTTATGTCTCCGGCGGTCGCGTTTACGATATGGCTGTCAGGCTTGATTATGCAGAGGTGTTTATTCCCGAAGAAAACGTGTCGGCTTCAGTGCAGTCCATCACAAACTTAATAAAAAGAAAAAGTTCCGTTAAGAATGTTGCGGTGTTTCCCAATTACTCGGCAATGTTGGATTTTAGAAACATGCTGGTAGGAAGGAAAATACTGTGAGCAAACTTCTAATAGGATATTTGTACAAAGAAGACCTGAATCTTTACGGAGACAACGGAAATGTTGAAGTGTTAACGGCAAGATGCTTCGGAAGAAGTATTGAATGCGAGGTCCTCTTAATCGATAAAGGAAAACTTACCTCCCACAATCGTTTGTCAGAGATAAATTTGTTATTTATGGGGGGAGGTCCTGATTCGTCTCAAAAATCCATCTACGGGGATTTTTTGGAAGAAAAAAAGCCTTTTCTCCTGGACTACGTGACCTCAGGAAAGACAGGACTTTTTGTTTGTGGTTCATACCAATTAATGGGCGATTATTACAGAGCTTCTGACGGAGAGGAGTTAAAGGGGTTGGGTATTTTTAAAGCACATACAATTCATTTCGGAAAAAATAAGCCGCGTTGTATAGGTAATGTCCGGGCAACTTTGACGGGAAAAATTTCTTCCGATCCTGTTTTCAAAAATGTAAATTTTTTGGAAGACAGAATTGTGGGTTTTGAAAATCACGGGGGTAGGACATACCTGGACCCCGGCGCGGAACCTTTCGCGCGCGTTACTTACGGCCACGGCAATAACTCCGAAGACGGTTCCGAAGGTATCATTCTGGGAAATTGCATCGGCACTTATTTTCACGGGCCAATACTTGCAAAAAATCCTCATTTAGCGGATTATCTAATTGCAAAAGCTTTGAATGTACAAGAACTGCCGAAGTTGAACGATGGTTTCATAACCGCTTCTTACGCTGCCTCAAAGAAGCTGAGGTAAATGAAGAAGATACAAGTCTCAAAAATATTATTCTTTGCCCTGGCCGCAGTTTTACCTGTAAATCTCGGTAAGCACTTCGAATTTTCCGGCTCTTATGTTTACGGCAATCTTGTGGATTATCTTGTTCCCACTTTATATATTCAGGACATTTTAGCGCTTGCTCTTTTACTTGCAGTTATTTTTGAAAGAAAAAAGATAAGTCTGCAAGGCCCTGTTAAAAAATTAAGTATTTTTTTGGGAATACTTTTTTTATCCTCCCTTTTTGCTTCAAGAATTCTTCCGTCGCTTTGGTTTTTGTTTAGAATCTTTTTATATTCGATGGTTGCGGTATACGCATATTTTTGGATAGATATTAAAAAGGACGGCGTACTCCTGCAAAAAATTCTGACAATCCAATTTTTATTTATCAGTGTTTTGTCTATAACGCAGTTTTTAGTGAAAGGATCCGTTTTCGATAGTTACCTTTTTTTGGGAGAGCAGCCTTACTCAATGTCCAGCCCTTTAATAACAAAGGAGTTTTTCTTTGGCACTACAATTCTTCCGCCGATGGGGTTGTTCCGGCACCCTAATGTATTGGCAGGATATCTGGCAGTTATGCTGGTGCTGGCTATTTTTTGGATTCCCCGAAGTAGGTTAAGTCTTGTGTCTTTTTGTTTAGGGATGCTGGCGCTAATTCTCACGTTTAGTTTGTTTACATGGGCTGCGTTGTTTTTAACGTTAGTTTTATACAAAATACTTCCGGATAAGAAGCACATAATGTATCTGTATCTTTTTGGGGCATCGCTCATATTGCTAATTCCGTTTTTGCCTTTTTCATACGACAGCGCCTCTTTTTACAGGAGAGATAGTTTGCTGGGGGCGAGTTACAGGGTTGCGGGGGAGTTTCCGTTGCTCGGTGTCGGGGCAAATAATTTTACTTCGTACGTGGACGACTTCCAGGTTACCGATGATATTAGATTTACCCAGCCCGTGCACAACGTATTTGCTTTAATACTTGCCGAGTCGGGTGTTTTTGCCTTTGTAATATTTTTGCTTATATTTTTTGAAGCATACGCCGGGGTATTCCGGAAAGATGCGGTGCCCTTTTTCCTGACCATGTCCGTACTGCTTTTATTAATGAGTTTTGACCATTATTTCTGGACAATGCACCAAACCTCACTTTTGTTTTTCCTCATCCTGGGTCTCTCCTGGAAGTATGCCTATGGACAAAGAAATTGATATTTATATATAATTCTTTTAATGCGCAATAAGCTCTTACTAACTGCCCTAATATTAGCTATCCCCTTTTTACTTACAGCTTGTACTCTTCAGGATTTACCTGTAGTGGGTAAGTTATTCGGAGGAAGCGGCGGTATTTTACCGGGAGGCCCCGTAACTTTAAATGTTTGGGGGCTGTGGGAAAATCCGGAGGTAATGACGGAGCTGGTTGCCAAATACAAAGAGACGCACCCCAACGTGGATATCAGATACGACGATAGATCAATAATGAAAGCTTCCCAGTATAAGGAAACTTTGGTCGGAAGAATAAGCCAGCCCGATGTTGCCGATGTGTTTTTAGTCCACAACACCTGGGTACCCTCGTTAAAAGGTGCTCTTGCTCCCGCACCTTCGAAAGTTATAAACGAAGCTCAGTTTACAGAAAGATACTATCCGGTTGCAAAAGACAGTGCTGTTTTTGACGGCAACGTTTACGCGCTCCCCATGTATTACGATGGAATCGCCCTTGTTTACAACAAAAAGCATTTTGAAGAAGAGGGCCAGCTATCACCCCCGACGTCGTGGGAAGAGTTTAGGAGACTCGCGTTTAACTTAACTAAAAGAGATGAGAACGGGGTTGTAACAAGAGCAGGAGCTGCTATGGGAACAGCTAACAACATAGACTTCTTCTCCGATATACTTGGGACGTTTTTTGCTCAGGCGGGCGTTGAAGTTCCCGGCGGAATTGACAGCAAACCTGCAAGGGATGCGCTGGCTTTCTACATTCTCTTTAGTAAATCAGATAAAGGATGGGACGATAGCTTTCCCGAAGCATCCGCAGCTTTTGGCCAGGAAAGAGTTTCCATGATATTTGTACCCAGCTGGAATTTGCTGGATATTTTAAAAGCCCGCCCCGATCTTCAGGTCGGCGTTGCTCCGGTTCCTCAGGCTACTTTGGAGACTCCTGTTTCCTGGGCAAGCTTTTGGATGTATGCGGTTCCCGCGGCCAGCCCGAATAAAGACGCTGCGTGGGAATTTATAAACTTCCTGGCTCAGGAAGATTCTCAGTTGGCGATTTTCAATGCGGCGTCGAGATACCGAACCTACGGCGCCCCTTTCAGTCTGGTTTCTTTAAAAGATCAGGTTTCCACAGGTCCTTACGGAAGCTATCTTAAGCCTATACTGGAAACCGCTACTTATGCTAAGACCTCGCCGTTCGCTTCACGCGCCGGTAATGATGTCTACGTCAACGCTTTAAAGGGAGCTGTTAACACGGTTCTTGCCTCACCTCTGGATATAAAGATTGCCAGCGAGAGTGCTCTAAAGGCAGCGAAGGCTGAAATCATATCTCCCAAGTAGTGCCGGGGTTTAAATAAGAAAAGTTTTAAGGTATTCTTTCCCCATGAAAATATTGGCTATAGAAAGTTCCTGTGATGAGACGGCGTGCGCTGTTGTTGAAGACGGTGTAAAAGAGCTGGTGTCGGTAGTAGCCTCGTCCAAAGATTTTCACGAAAAAACAGGCGGAGTTGTACCTGAAGTTGCTTCAAGAAAACAATTGGAGTTTATATTTCCTGTATTGGAAAGGACAATTGAAGATTATTGCGAAAAGACCGGCTGTTCCGGTAAGGAGCAGGCTATTGCCTCAATCGACGCTTTGGCGGTAACCGTAGGACCGGGACTGATAGGTTCTTTGGTGGTCGGAGTAACTGCCGCCAAAACTTTATCAATGGCCTGGAAAAAACCTCTTATACCGGTTAATCATCTTGTGGGGCACATTTACGCCAACTTTACCGGGAACCCTTCCGGTATTACTTTTCCTGCAGTGTGTTTGTTAGTGAGCGGCGGACATACAGACCTTGTTTTAATGAAAGGGCACGGAGACCTAGTTTATCTCGGAGGTACCATGGACGACGCAGCGGGCGAGTGCTTCGACAAGGTTGCAAGAATGATGGGCATCTCGCGTTATTTAGGAGGAGCCCTCCTTTCAAAAAAAGCTCTGGAGTGTAAAGAGCAGGGGGTTGCAAAATTGTTTCCCCGCCCCATGCTGGATCAGGATAATTACGATTTTTCTTTTTCAGGTTTAAAAACAGCGGTGAAAAGATACCTGGATTCAGGTGAAAGAGAAGTTCCCTGCACGGCCAGGGAGTTTGAAGAGGCGGTTGTGGATGTTCTTACAGCCAAAACTATGAAGGCAGTAAATAACTTCGGTGTAAAAAGCTTGTTGGTGGGAGGGGGCGTCTCTGCTAATTCACGGTTACGTAAGAGTTTGAAAAAGGAAACGGAGAAAGCAGGTGTGAGTTTGTTTATTCCGGAACCAAGATTGTGCACCGACAATGCCGTCTACATCGCTTCGGCGGCTTACTTCAATAATGTTACGAAAGCGTTAAATGAGATTAAAGCCGAGCCGTCTTTGAATATAATGGGGCTTGTTTAAGTTAAGAAATTTTTTGGAGTAACTCTTCCAAAGTTAACAACTCGGATTTTTCTTCCGTTCTCTTTTTGAGCTCTATTTTTGTACCGTTTTTTCGGGAGACCACGGCTCTGTAGGGGATACCGATAAGATCGGCGTCCGAGAACTTGGTACCTGCGGTAGCATCTTCCCTATCGTCGAAAAGAACTTCAAGTTTATTTTGCATTAGTGTCTTATAAACGGTTTCTGCAATTTCAGCAGTCCCCTCATCTTCGAGATTTAAGCCCACAAGGTGCAGTTTTGCGGGTGAAATGCTTTCAGGCCAGACAATTCCTTTATCGTCTCCGAACAGTTCTACAACAGTCGCCATAAGTCTTGCGGGGCCAATTCCATAAGCGCCCATTATGACCGGCTTTCTCTTCCCTTCCTCATCGGTAAAGAAAAGTCCGAGAGGTTCGGAAAATCTGGTTTTTTGCTTGAAAATATTACCGACCTCAATCGCTCTGACTTCTTCAAGGTCTTCTTTATTAACGCCCAGGTCCGCTAAAACTTCGCCGGTCAGAACCTCTTTGTTAATCCCTATTTTTTTCTTGCGGTCTATATAAATTGTGTCTTCCCCCGATTCGCATACCGTTTGAAATTCATGGCTGTACTTGCTGAAGGTTCCTCCGCTGGCAAAGGTAAGATAGGTTTGTTCTCCGATTCCCGCGCGGGAAAATATTTTGAAATATGCTTCGGTGACTTTCCCGTAAAAGACATCGAGCTCTTCTTCGTCTTTGTTAAAAGAATAAAGGTCCTTCATTAAGAATTCGCGGGTTCTTAAAAGTCCGTTTTTTGCTCTGACTTCATTTCGGAATTTAGTTTGGATTTGAAAAGGGTAGGATGGAAGATCTTTGTAAGAATTTATTTGGCGGGACATTAAAGCTGCCAACGGTTCTTCGTGAGTAGTGCCCAGTCCTATCTCGGTGTCGTTCTTAAGCTTTGTCTTAAACCAAATATCCACAACATCATCGCCCCATCTTCCGGATTTCTTCCAGGAGTCGGGGTTTTGCAAAGCGGTCATTTGGAGTTCCTGACCACCGACAGCCACAATTTCTTCTCTGATAATCTCAACAATTTTGTTCAGTGTTTTTAATCCTAAAGGAAGAAAAACATAGACCCCGGCCATCTCTTTACTGATGTATCCGGCTCTGGTTAAAAGCTGGGCGTTTTTACTTGTTTCATCTTTTGGAGCTTCTTTTAAAGTTTTTCCGATTGTCTGGCTGTAACGCATTGACTTATTATATACCATTTTTTGATTGAGCTGGCACGTTTTTTGTGATAATCTCAGGCAATAAACTATGGATAAAAGGTACGAACATAAAATAAAAGAGCCCGAAGTCCTTAAAAAATGGGAAGACGCATTGGCCTTTAAAGCGGACTCAACTTCAGGTAAAAAACCCTACACAATAATACTTCCTCCTCCGAACGCATCAGGAAAGATGCACGTCGGAAACGCGCTGATGATAGCTATTGAGGATCTATTAATACGCTGGAAAAGGATGCGGGGTTACGAGGCTCTATGGGTCCCCGGTACGGATCACGCAGGTTTTGAATCTCAGACCACTTACGAGAGGGAGCTCAAAAAAGAAGGAAAATCGCGCTTTGATTACGACCACGACACTTTTTACAAAATGATGATGGGATTTGTTTTGAATAACAAATCTTTAATCGAAGAGCAAATTAAAAATATGGGGGCGAGCGTTGATTGGTCCCGCTACACTTTTACTCTCGAAGAAAAATCCATTAACACCGTCGTGAGCACATTTGAAAAAATGGTTAAAGACGGCCTCATCTACCGTTCCGACTACGTTGTTAATTACTCTTTTAAGTACGGCACTACTTTTTCGGACGCCGAAATCGTGATGAAAGAAAGAACCGACCCCCTTTATTATATTAAATACGGTCCTTTAACAGTGGCTACGGTAAGACCGGAAACCAAGCTTGGGGACACGGCGTTGGCGGTTAACCCGGAAGATCCCCGTTACAGAGATTACATCGGGAAAGAAATTGTTTTTGAGGATGTTACGGGAAAAAACAGCTTACCTGTAATAGGTGATTCCTATGTTGACCCTTCTTTTGGAACAGGAGTTTTAAAAGTTACCCCCGCCCACGATAAAAATGACTATGAGATAGGATTGCGACATAAGCTGGAAGTAAAACAGGTAATCGGGATTGACGGAAAAATGACGGCGTTGGCGGGAAAATATGCGGGAATGAAAGTTTTAGATGCCAGAGCCAAAATCGTTGAAGATCTTCAGGAGATGGGGGCGATGGAAAAAATCGATACCTCTTACGTGCACCCTGTACCGGTTGATTACAGAACTGAGGATTACATTGAGCAGCTGGTGATGCCTAATTGGTTTATAAAAGTGGAAAGTTTGAAGAAGGCCGGTTTGGATGCTGTAAAAAACGGCGGTGTAAAAATCTATCCTAAGTGGCAGGAAATAACTTACACGAGATGGATGGAGAATATGAGGGATTGGGCGATTTCCCGTCAGATAGTTTGGGGGATAAGAGTTCCGGCGTGGTATAGCGTTGATGAGAACCCCGATTTATTCGTGACTTTTATTAAAGACGGTAAGGCTATCTCGGGGAAAGTTGCAGAACTTTTGCAGGAACACAAAATAGGCGAGATTTCTTCAGGGCTGCAGTCTCTATTTGCCCCTAATAGTGCAAAGTATGTCATTCAAAAAGATTCTCCGGGGGAAAGATTTTTACCCGAAACCGACACATTTGATACGTGGTTTTCCAGCGGGCAGTGGCCTTTGATCACGTTAGGGTATCCTGACTCGGACGATTTTAAACATTTCTACCCAACGGATGTTCTGGAAACAGGCTGGGAGATAATCACAAGATGGGTGTCCCGAATGATAATGTTCGGAATATACCTTACAGGCAAACCGCCCTTTAAAGATGTTTACCTTCACGGCAGGGTAATGGCCTTGGACGGCAAGAAAATGAGCAAGAGTTTGGGAAACGTTATTAACCCCGAAGAGTACCAGAGTGAGTTCGGTACCGACGCTTTGAGGATGGGATTAATAAGCGGGACCGCCAACGGAAAAGATTTTGCATTCCCAAAAGACAAGGTTTTGTCTTACAGAAACTTCTCGAACAAAATTTGGAACATGGTCAGATTCTTATTTATGCTGACGGAGCAGGAAAATCTGACAGCAGAAGATTTAAAAAGTTTTAAGCACAGCGACTTAGCCAAAGGTTCGACGGATCTGGAAATGTACGACGATTTTAAAGAACTGGTGAATACCGTGGATAAATCACTGGGCAAGTACAGATTTTCAGATGCCGGGGATGCCATCTATCACTATATGTGGGACAAGCTGGCCTCTACCTATATTGAAGATGTTAAGTTAAGGGAAGATCCCGCGTTGAGGATAACGGGGCTGAAGAATCTTTCTTATCTTCTTATAAATTGCTTAAAGGTGTTACACCCATTTATGCCTTTTGTAACGGAAACAATTTGGGGGGAATTTTTGGAAAAAGGTTTGGTGAAACAACCTATACTGGCAAAATCAGAGTGGCCGGGAGTTTAATAGCGTAACTTAAGCGGTTAACTGTCGGGGAAACTTGTCAGGGGAATTTACTTTTCTTCCTTCTTTTCTTTCTTTTCCTTACCTTCTTCGCCCCCTTCGCCTTCTTCAGGTTCTTTCTCTTCAGTGGCTTCTATCTTCTCAAGAGCTTCCTCTTCAGTTACGGCGATCTCTTCTTCTACCTGTTCCTCGATCTTATCCAGCTTAATTACCATATCTCCGGCTTCAAGGTCGACCAGGCTCACTTTGGAGGTATCGTAGCTAAGCTGTCCTGCCGTGACCACATCGCCGATCTGCATATTAGACACATCGACTATAAATGCGTGGGGAAGGTCCATAGGTAAAGCTTCCACGGCTATTTCGTTAGTGAGTATTAAGACTATAGCGCCTCCGGTCTTTAAGAATTCGTTGTTTTCCTCGCCTATTACTTCGACCGGCACCTGAGCTTCGGTCTTTTCCTTAAGGTTGGGTTTGTAAAAGCCGACGTGGATTATTTTTCCGGTAAGGGGATCTTCCTGCACTTCTTTAAAAAGCACTTTTTCAGTTTCCTTGCCTATTTTTATGTCTATAAGGGTAGTTTCTCCGCCCGCGTTGTAGGCCTTTTCAACCTCTACCTGAGGTACTGTTATAGATTGGGATTCTAAGCCTTTTCCGAATATAACAGCGGGCATAAAGCCCGTTTTCTTTAGGCTTTTCGAGGCTTTACCAAGTTTTTCTCTTTTTTCTGCAATAAGTTCCATATACGTTCTTTTTTTAAGGCCAGATGAAGGTCCAAGACCTCATCATAGCTTACGGACTTGATTCCGACAAATTTTTTAAATTCCGTACCTTTAAGGTCGGATTGTACCGGCACTATTCCGTTGCCTGTTGGTGTAATGGTTACCATGCTTTCTGCTTTACATTTAGGGCAGACGGCGTGCGCGACCCACGCTATACTAGCTTCGCTTGAAATGGGCACGATCTCGGCTCTCTCTAAACTCGTACCGCATTTGTGGCAGAGGGTCTTCCGTAGGTTGTCCCGAATATACTTTTCTTTGGTCATCATCCTACTTAAGCAACTGGTATTCTACTGACTCTCCTCAATAAGGTCAATGCTTTAATTTGGGGCGAGAATGCACCAGTTGCAACAAATACTACAGGTCTTAAAGGGCGGTTGCTCAGTTTTGAGCTTCCAAAATTAATGTCATTACTTTGCTACCGTTCAGAAGGTAAATTGTGCTTTCGTCGGAAGTTACAGTTATATTTTTTAGAGAATCCCAGGATGCCTGAGGTTCGTGTGTGTATTGTTTAATGAGTACGCCTTCGTCATCCAACACAACAACTCTTTGATTAGGCGGATCAAGAATATAAATATTATCAAAATCTATATCGGTAATAACTTTTGTTGCCCCCGCAAGTGTGTTGTTTAATCCTTTTACTTCAAAAGTATTTTTATTTCCGCTTGTATATTTTGTGAGTGTTCCGTTAGAAGTTAGCAGATAAATGCTGTACGCAACCGTAAGAGATCTCGCGTTTTGAAATTCCGCATTTTGTCCCCACAGGGTTTCGGTGTACTGCGCCCCGTCTTTTTGATATCTGTTTAATTTATCTGCTGTTATTCCGTAGAGATAGTCCGAGTATGTATTTATAATTTCAACACCGGGCATATCAAAAGAAGTTATATCCGACGGAGTAGCGGGGGAGTAGGAATAAAACTTATTGTTTTGAAGAAACCCCACCTTTCCGTTAGCGTTTATTAACGATTTAATTCCCGGGTAACTTGCAGTTTCTGCCTCGAATTTTGCGGTATCCGTGACCGATTTGTAAATTTTTCCGGATGTGGTGTCGGACACTATTAGATATTCGGCGACCGAAACTATTTCTCCGGGTTCCGCACTTTGATCGGTAATTTTTATGTCGTAAAAGATCTCAGGGGTAACGCGGAGTACTTTATATTGTCCGTCGTCTTTAGTAATTTCCGCTATATTTATTGTTTGTTCCTGTGGCTGGGTTACTTCCGCAGGTGTTTCATTCTGAACTTGTTGCTCGGGTACTTTGGGAGGAGATTTCTTTCCTGCAAGTTGCCAGATTAGAGCTCCGATTAAAATGACTCCCAGGACCGGCAAGAGAAACACTACCTTTTTGTTTATTTTTATCCCCTGCTTTTTGTTTACACCCGAAATATCAATTCTGGAGGTTGTCTGTTTCTTTTTTGCAAACAATCCCGTAAATTTTTTAGCCAGAGGAGCGGCTTTTTCAACGCTCTTTCTTGCCCCTAATATTATTTTTTCGACCTGTTCTCTTTTTCTATTTTTGCTCGCTTGTTTTTCGAGACCAAAATCAATAACCTCTTCTTCGGTAAAGGAAGTATCAATAATAAATTTCAAAAGTATACAGGCCTCATTTTCTTTTAAATTCTGTTCCGCAATTCTTGTTGAAAGAAGTTTTTGGGGAGGATAATTTTTTGAAAATTGTCTTGAACAGAGTATTACTACATCCTCGTCTTTTACAATCCCCGATGCTGCGGTAAAGGTGCCCTCACTTACGGCCTCGATGGGTTTTACCCCGCCTTCGCGCATAAGATAGCTATCGGCGTCCCCTACGCCTACTGCATAAAATACATTTCCCCACAAAACTCCTGCAGTAACGTTCAGCTGTACTGCTGCCGGTTCTGCGCTTAAAGCATCGTTTGAAAGTTGCAATATTTTTTCTTTTGCTTCGACAATTGCTTTTTCCAAAGATTGAATCGGTGAAATATTATCTGATTGAAAATAGCTGTTGTGAAGAATGTCACGAAGGACGCGATCCGTAAGGGCGGTATCAAAATTAGCTGTTCCGGTAACTTCGTAAACTGCGTAAATGCTGCCTTTTTTAAGCAAAATTTCCTTGGACTCCGGCTCTATAACAAGACATTTAGAAAAAGAGGTAGAGAACTGTTGGAGTGTGGGATTTATCTCTTGAATTTTGGCAGTAAGTTTCTTTTTCATTTTTTATAAATTAAGCAAGGCTGCGAGTAGCAAAATTAATGCTACAAAAAAATGTAAACGTCCGAAAAAGGTGAACAACGCGCCAAGAGGCGTAGAGAAACTTTTATTCATAAGTCTCACTTGCCTCATTAGAAGAAACGAGAAAACAGCGTATCCGGCAACGGAAATAAATACCACAACATCTGTAATTGCGACAATACCGGCCGTAGGCAATAAATTTTCTAAGTTAGGCGTTGTTCCCATGATGTTTTACCTTTGCAACTAAGTCGGACAAGATGTCCCGTATTCTTGAAGGATCCGCCACCCCGTTGAACTCAAATTCTCTTTTTTCTGCTGCGGTTTGTATAAAAAGGGAACCGATGTTAAATGTAACCCCGAACGCCCCCGCAACATTTGAAGTTACGTCCTCAATATTATCCAACGTAGTTTCAGAAATATTTTTATAAAGGAATCCGGTAAAATCTATATCTACAATTTTCTTGTTCGTAATTATAAGTATGTTGAAAAACCAGCTTAAAATACTTTGAAGAAAAAATCCGAAAGAGAAGAGGTACCACAATACCGTTATTATTAATACGGAGCCCCCGTCAAAAAGAACAGGAGACCCTTCGGGAATATATTTAAGGATAAGCGGAACTAACAAGGGGAGAAGGAACAGGATTATTGTCGCGATTATCCAGGGAACGGCTAAAATCGGGGATTTTCTTATGACATACTTTATTCTTTCGTCGTCGTCCCTTCCGTCATAAGAGGTGGCTTTAGGGTTTTCCTGGAGTGATCCGAACATGTTGCAATTATAGCATTACAACGTCTGACTTTGCGTTGCGTGGTTTAGTTTCTTTTTTCAAGATCGAAAAGTCTGCTTCTGATAGCAACGTATCCGGGGGCGCGGAGGTTAAATACTGTTTTAAATGTGTCGCCGTTTAGGGTAACGGTTCCGTTATCTGTACCGAGGGTTACTTTGGAAGTGTAACCACCGTTGCTTATATCTACGTCAACTGAGGTGACTTTTGAATATTTTTTGCCGTACTTATCGGCTTTTGAAGCCATTTCGTCGAGAGAGTAAGGGTCGCCTCCCCAGCAGCTGGTAGTGACTGGGGATATATGGTCTTTTTCGTCTCCCGAGCCGTTGCTCCAGACTACGTAGGCATTGAGGATGTCAGCCATTTCTTTTTCTGAGAGCCACGGGTGGTTGTGCCCGCAGGTATCGCTGCTACTGTAACTTTTTGTATACCAGGCTTTATAGAACCAGGGGGAGCCGGCTTTCTTTTCGTAAGCATTTCCCGGCCAGCTTCCGTAGGTGTCCCAACCGACATTCTCTATATAGCCGCCGGTAGTAGAGGAGTAGTAGGTAACAACTCCGTCACTTACGACCATACCTTCTGTATCATCAACGGCGTCTTTCCACCGGGAAGGGGGGTTGTCGCTTTTACTCTTAAGGAAAACCTGACAGCTTTGTGTGGTACAAATGCAGTTACCCTTTTTTTGATATCTGTAGGCATAGGATCTTGCTGCAATTGCCTGTGCTTTTAGAGCCTCTTTGTGCCAGTCGCTGGGCATTTCAGCGATACCGTATAAATACTCCTGGAAATCCATATCTCCTTGACCCTCTACACATAATTCATCGGGGAAATCGTCCACCTCGTCCACACCCGTTTTGTAATAAAATTCTATTATGTCCTCATAACTTTTTCCCGAGTCCGCACGTCCTTTGGCGCCGTATTGGCTCATCCCTTTATAGTGAGTGTAAGCTCCGTAACTGAATGCGGCGTAAGCAGGTTTAAACGGCGGGTCCGGAGTTTTTGAGGTTGGTGTATCGTAATCTCCCACAGAACCGTACTCATCTCCGTATTTTTGTTTCAAAATACTTTGTTGCTTTTCAGAAAGTGCGGAAATCTCATCTTCCAGATCTTCGAGTTTGTCCTGATACCCTGATTCTTTTTTTGCGGCGTCACTCAACTCTCCCTGTGCAGAATTCTTGCGCGCATCCAATTCAGCTTTTGCGGCCAAAAATTCCTGTTGGGTGGCTTCAAGCTCTCCCTTCAATTTTTCTCCTTCAGCCTTATCTTTTTCGTAGCTGTCTATTTCAGAATTCAACCCCGAAATTATTTTAATTGTTTCGTCGGTTACTGCGGTATTAAAAGCTTGGGATAGGGTAGCGAACTGAAAACCGTTTAAACCTATTGAAGTGTTTGTTGCTAAAAAGGTTTCAATGTCGTTGAGTAGGTGTCTCTTTGAATACGTGCGTACTACTTTGTTTCTCAAAGATATTTTTTCGGCAAGAGAGGTTTTTCTGTCGGCAAGAATTGCGTTTATTTCATCAAGTTGTTTTTTGATTTTAGTAATTTCATTTTGAAGGTCGTCAATCTCTCCCTGTGTAACGCTGATTTGACTAAGAAGCCCGGAGATTTTTTGTGAAATCTGATTTTTCGTGTTGCGGATTTGTTCGAGCTTGCTGCTTGTGGATTGATATTCGTTTTCTTTTTTTTCTATTTGTTCTTCGTAGCATTTTGCTTTGTCGTCGAGGTCGGAGATGTTTTTACAGGGGTCGTCTGCGAGGACGCGGGAAGCTAGTAGCACCGAGGTAAGTAAAAGGAACACGATGCCTACTGTTTTGTAAAGCACTCCGTTATTAACCGAGGGTATTGTAACTATTTTTTTAAGTTCGGGCATGCCCCCATATTATACCAGCTTAGGAAATCTAAATTTGTAGAAAGTTCCACAATAACATTGGGAAAAAGGCTCAAAGTTTTTGTGGATTTTTAACCAAATAACTGGTAGATTTTATAGTAGAGTATGAACAGTCTTTATAAAAAGGAAGTGCGCAAGGTAAGGAGCCTGGGTTCTTTGTTGAAATACACTTTATCCGCAGGTATTTTTTTATTTCTATTCCTGGCTTTTTCACCGTCTACTTATGCGCAGTGTGGTGCTGCCCAACAATCCTGCTGTGACAACACCCTTCCGCCTAGTGCTGGGGAAGCTCCCTGTCTATCAGAAGCTCTCCCCACTACATGTGTGTGCGACTCCGGACTTTTTTGCGTAATAGGACCTGCAGATCCGAGAGTAAGCATTTGCGCAAAATGTACATCGGTAGGGGACAATTGTTGTTGGAATTATGAGGCCTCTGCCTATGTATGCCAGGGGAGCGCGGTCTATTGCGACCAAGTATCTAATAAGTGCGCGGATGTAAATACCCTCCCTTCGTGCTCTAATGTAGGAGATGTTTGCTGTCCTGGGGATGCCGGGACAAGATATTGTGTTAAAACTACCGTATCGAATTTGGAATGTAACGGAGCTACCGGACTTTGTTATATACCTGGTCAAACTTGTGGAACTGCGCCATTGAAATGTTGCCCCGACCCAATCGACCCTATCTTTAATCCGGGCACCTGCTTAGGGACAGATATTTGTGACGCAACTAAAGCAGATGCGGCCAGTCCAAAAGGTTACTGTGTTCCCCAGGGCACTTGTGGGAATCTCGACGGAACCTGTTGTACTACGGGGGATGCATGCAATAATACGGCGTGGACTTGTTTAAATGGATATTGCCGCGCTGACGTACCCGAAGATATAAACGATACTTGGTCCGCCGGCTCGTTTCCCGTTTACCGCGGTCCTATAATCTCGGACATTGCGGGGCTTCTGGCCCCTGTTTTCAGAATCCTCTTCTACACCGGCATTTTCGTCGGAATATTAGGCATTATCTACTCAGGTTACTTGCTTATATCAAGTGAGGGCGACCCCGGAAGGGTAAAAGAAGGCAAAGATCAGTTCACAGCTGCCATTTTGGGCACCCTTTTTGTGTTGTTGTCAGTATTTATACTGCGGGTTATAATTAACAGTATCCTGGGGGTTAACTCAGGGTTGTAAATGATTTTTCTGAGGGAGGTGTAGAAATTTAAACAATTTATATGAACTTATTATCTTTATTCGAAACTAAGGTATACGCCGCTTCTGTGGGTACAGATCCTTTGACAGGGATAAGTATCACGTCAGTGTCCGGTCTAGTTACAATGATTACAAACATTGTTATTATAGTAGGTCTAGCTTTAGTAGTGCTTTTCCTTGCTATAGGGTTCGTTAAGTACGTCTCATCCGGAGGGGACAAAAATGCAGTCGATTCTGCACAGAAAACCCTTACTTATGCAGTTATCGGAGGCGTCGGTTTGTTGTTGGTCTACGGAATAAGAGCCTTAATATTAACTTTGTTAGGTGGGGACGACTCATTTGTCACTAACTACTAATCACGGGGCCACCGCTTTAGTTTGTCATTAAGTGGGCCCGGTAGGCCCGGGCCCCTGTTTAAATTTCGGAGTATTAAACTAAATGGACGATCCTTTTAAATGGTCAAGAAACGTTGTTTCCTCTGTACCTGACGCAGTAAATACGAATAGATTTACGAATTTGGCCGGTCTTGCCACCATATTCGCCAATATAGCCATAATCATAGGATTCGGGCTTGCCATTATAGCCATCGCCTATTCGTTCGTTATGTTTGTCACCGGAGGGGGAGATCCTAAAACCGTACAAAAGGCTAAAAGGGCTCTTACATGGAGCATAATAGGACTCTTGGTTTCGGCGGGAGCGTGGGGAATCAAATATATCTTCTTCAACTTATTGGGGATTGGAGATCTGAGTTAGTAGACTAGGTATGTTTATGATCGATTTTTTAAAAAAACCAAGCACAAAATTTATTTTACGTCTTCTATTAGTAGGAGTGGTATTTTATGTTTCTACCGGTCACGGAACTCTTGCTGCATTTGCTCCTGAAGACCCCACGCCGCCGGCAGTTGATATGAATGATCCCACGTGGGATAACTTTGGAACCATTCTTATCAGAATAATGAACTGGGTCGTGTACCTTGTTGGAATAGTATTCGTTGTTGTGGTTGCGTACGGTGCCTGGAAAGCTTCTATGGCTTTGGGTGACCCCCGCGGTCTCGATTCTGCAAAAAGTACTTGGACTTACGCCCTTTTCGGTGTAATTATTATTGCCGGTTTTTATGCTCTTTTTACTATAGTCTCAGGATTTTTTGGTTTTAAAATAGGCTTTGCCGATATATTTTCGGGAATTATACAAGGTATTAAAGATTTCACTGATGTGTCAACCCCGGCTCCGCCAACGACTCCTTAATTTGTTGATTTATATTGAGTAAGCGTTTTCTTTCCCTATTAAAATTAACAGCGTCGTTCTTCGCTAATAAGCACTCTTGTCAGGCGTGTCCTGGTATACAGTTGAGAACATTTGTTTAAATTGGGTTAGAGACATTATTTCGAAGTTAATAACGGAGTGAACTTGCCTAGTTTCTATATTAAATACGAATGCTACACCGATGCTCGGATAAACGTATGCGGTTCCCATAATAGCTCCTTTAGGATACATTACCCCCTCAGGCGCTCCGACGCCCAGTGTTCTCATAAGGCTATCTGCATCTCTCTCAGGTTCAGATAAAGGTGTCCTTGAAATAGCGAGTATTTTTCCTGTTTCGTCCGATACCGTTTGGAAGGCGATCGCGTTTTTATTGTCATACAAATACGTTTGGGTTAATCCCGCTCTCGGAGGTTCTTTGTTTTTGACAACAAGTTCCGGTGTTGTTTCCTCGATGTCGGATATATTTTTACCAATAGAACTGTCGAGAGGTACTACCTCGATAAATTTTTGTTTTTCTGTAAGATATTTTGCAGGGATGCCGACACTCCCGGGTTGCCGGGGACCTTTTACCGAAAAAATTATAATACCGATAACAAGCAAGATAATAAATGGAAAGTATTTTTTGATGTATATGGTGTATTTTTTCATTTCGTTGTTATTGTAATAATATCTCGTTCATAAATCTATAGTGTGCGGGGTATAACCTCCAAAAAGCATCATAATCTGAAGGAGCTCCTCCTCCGTGGCACCCTCCGAAAGTGTTTATCGTCATGAAGTCGCCTATAGTTTCGGCAAAATCTTCTGATATGTTCGTATTTATTCCGCAGGTTTCGACCATGTCGTATGTTGGGAGAGCACCTTCCCTAGAGTTGAAGACATCATAAAATCCTGGTGGAAGACCGAAAGTGCATTCCCATATATGTCCCAGCTCGTGTGCCAAAAAATAGTTTAGTTTACTTTGGGTTGTGTAGTAACCGTAAGCTACACCTGCGTTTCCGAAGGTAATACGGTTAGGACAGTAAGCCCACCCCCAGTCGTTGGCTACCACACGTTGTATTTTCACTGTGCCCGCGCCCGCGCACAGGTTAGCTAAGAAGGGTCCCGTTTTTTGCGCAATTAAAATCACTGCGTTTTCAAAGTAGGGCATTTCGTTTGCCGGAATATTTTCAAAGACAAAGCAATCCAGAGGTATTTTAGGCGTCCCAACTCTTAGGTATCTGGTGTACACGACGGTATCTTCCGGAGTCCCTTCAAACTCAGGTGTAGTAGCAGAAAGCTCGTTTTTTATAAGAGAATCCCTGGCAAATTCTCCGTCGAGATTGTTTACCTCAAAAACATACTCTGTGGTTACACCTGCTACATAAGAAGGGGCAATTTCTATTTGTGTTGGAGTTTCGTATCCTGGTACAGGCACCTCACCGTCAGCCAGACGGGTTAATGTGTCTGTTATAACTATAGGTGTGTCTGCAATGTCAACCTTTGCGGTTACTTTAATCGTATACTTTAAAGTGAATCCCACAGCGTCGTTTGGGACACTTATCGGATTTATATCCGAAACAACTTGGGATCCCTTCGCAAATACCTGTAAATCCTTCTCAATTTTTATTAAGGCGTTCTCGCCTTGCGGAAGCGCTCCACCTGCAAGGTTTCCTCCGTAGCCCATATTATCCCTCGTCGGGTCTATGGGAGATATCGAGTTTAAGACTGTTCCGAAAAGTCCGTAAACAAGGATGTAGATAAATATAAGCGGGATGCCGATTACGTACATAGAGAACTTGACGACCTGCGCAATCTCTTTATCTACCTGCGCCATAGCTCTACTGATGTCACCTTGCGCAAGTGCCCCCACGAAGTTTTGAGCGAACTCAACTGCTTTTCTCGTCATAAAACGTATAAGGGGCTTTAAAATCTTTTCGATCAATTTGTCGAAGATAGTGGTAGCTCCCCCGGTCAGTACGTGTATACCCTTTGTCGCCAGTGCCGCGAGGACATCGGCTGTAAATTTTGAGACTCTTTCAGCGATAATTGTTTTTAATTGAAGGACGGGGAGTACAGCCTTTTTGAATATATCGCTTCCGAATATTTTTTTCTGAAGTTTATTTAACGCCATTCCAAGACGTTGTATTGCGCCGGCGTATTCTGTCGTAATACCCAAAGTTCCGTAAAAACTATTTTCCTTACCCAAAGCTTTGAAGAGTGCCAGTAGTTTATCTTCGTCCCCTTCTTTCATATGGTCGATGTCGATTCCGAATGGTTTTACTTCACTGAGCCACGATCTGAACTTGACCAGCTGTCCTTGTATGTACCTTCCTTGATATGTATCTTGTACCCACATCCCGGGTACTTTATCCCTGAACCTTTGAAGGATATTGCCTTTTGCATCAAAAAGATCTACTTTTCCTGAGAGAAGGTCTGCTAAATCTTGCGCGCTGAGGTTGTTTTTCAAATTTGCTAAAAAAATGGAGTGGGTTTCGATAAAGGCCAGTCTTTTATCCCCCACGAATTTTGCTTTTTCACCGTATTCCTCTAGTTTGATGTTGAATTTGTAACGGAAGGCGCTATTAAATAAAACGTTGTTTCTGAGCTTGTTAGAAACGTGGTCGTCATCTATATTCAGCCCAAAATATCCTACTTTCGTGAGCCCGTTCTTCAAAAGCTCGCCTGGGGTATAGCCTACAAGCTTTGTGGAAATTCTGTTCCAAACAAACCTTTCCATAAACTTACCCTGCGTAACAGCGTCATAAAATTCTTCGATAGCGTAGGAGCTGCGGTCTAATTCAAGTCTGCTTGCAACCATTCGGGCCTGGTTTCCGAAAAAGCCTTTGTAGGGGGATAACCCGTTTTCCTCAAATAGCTTTGAGATTTTTAGGTCTCCGTCGTTATCCCGCTCGGTTGCTGTCAGGGATTCAAGTTTTGGAAGGTAGGCACCTATTTGCAATCTTTTTTCAACCTTACCGAATTTTCCCGGAAGTGTTACATCGCTGTCTATTTTTCTTAATAAATCGCGATGTATGCTCGGAGTAATAATATCTCCGCCTACCAGGCCTTTACCCTTAACCTTAATGTTTTGGAGAATGTTGAGAAGTTCTCTTTCCGAGATTTTATTAACATTTTTCACAACTCCGTTTTTTATCTCTTTGCCTTCGAACTTATTAAATGCTTCCCAAACTTGTTGAAGGTACTCTTTATATGCATCTCCGGATTTTTTGAGGTCGTCTGCAACTGCTGCGAGGCCGAGGTCTTTTATGTCGATTCCCCTCAAACCGTTTGATATCTTGTCGATGTTTCCGTCTCCGGTCGCAACCCCTAGTTCGTTTATACCGATGCTTTTTTGTAACCCTTCCTTAAGGTTGGACAGTCTGTCCTGAAATCTTGTTACCCCACTTTCCGGTACAATATCTTCACCTCTATTTTTTTCCTCGGGATGTTTGGATATACGCGCGTCAAGAAACCCTTTTAGTCCAAACTTCGCGAATACCAAGTCGTTACTGAGTTTCATTCTCGACGCCATGTCCTGGCGCGCTGAAAACACAGCAGTAGCCCGTCTGAAGTTTTCTCTTTCAACGGGGTCTTCGAAGAGTTCCGCAAAAAGCTCTTTTCTGGTTTTATCAATTTCTAACTTTTCTACCGTGTAGTTTCCGTCAGAATCTTTGATTTTCACGTCGTTTCCGGCTTTGTCTTTCTTGGTAACAGTAATTTTTTGATAGATTAATTTACCGCTTGAGTCCCGTTTCGGAGCTCCCTGCTCGTCTACCTCCGGTATTTTGCCGTCCAGCTCCTCTGAAAGTGCCTCTGTGAATGCACCTAGAAACGCGTCGTGCTTGGAGTCTCTTTTCGGTCCTGCTTTAATGTACCTTTCTACGTCGACGGCACTTTTTGCCATTTCCTGGTATGCATTTTTTCCACTTACGACATAGTCCGCGGGTCTGAAATTGAATACTCCGGTTGCTCCGGAGGCATCGCCTGCCATAGCTCTTGTAGTTTCAGCTATCGAACGGCCACCGATTCTGCCTAACTCACTCAAGTCCGATTCTTCCTGCACCCCAAACGCCGCTTTCCACAAGGCAGTTCTTACATTGTTATCGTAGTCGGAAAGGTCTATTAACCCCGGTTGAAGGCCCCAACCTTCTTTGTTGAATTTCAACCCGGTACCCGCTTTTATCCAGCTTTTTACTGTACTTTCAACAACTTTACCCGGATCTTTCCACTCAGCCGGGTCGAGAGAAAGACTTACACTTGTAACTCCGGGCATAACATCCTGGTCATAATCATCCATTTGTTCGACAGGGATGTTCTCTACGCTATACATTGCCCTAAGATTTCGTTTGAAGTCGTCGACGTACCTGTCTAAAAACCATTTAGGAAAATTTCCGGTGTCTATGGACATTTGATCCAGCTGTTCTAGCCAATAATCTGCGTTATATTCGTATTTTCCTAGGGGAGTTCCCGGCGCCGGTCTGTAGGCTCGTTGCCCCTCCGCATACCCCGGGAATAGCGGATTATTGAAATCGCCGTCTTTTCTTGGTATGTACCCTGGAAATAGGGGATTGTCTGGCATATAATAGTATTCTATAATTAGGGGGACAAAAAGGAAACCATTTATTTAAAGGATTTAATGAGTAAACCAACAAAAACTTTATTAACCATAGCGATTTTTTCACTGATGTTTATTCCGGGAGTAAATAAAGTATTTGCCGCAGACCCCTGCTTAGTTGAACAGAACATGTTCGATAAGAATTTACTAAGTGATATCATTGGAATTCCTCTTACCACAAAAGATTTCGTAACATCAGTTGCTACTTCTGCTTATAGCACGGTTTCAGGCTACGGTGTGACCGAAACAGTGGGGTGTTCTTCCTACATTTTTGATAAGCTTGAAATTGAGGCGGATTCGGATTTTGCACAGTGCGGTGGTACTGCCGATCAAACTTGTCAGGAAATTACCAATACTCTTCCGGGACCAACAGGAAGTAACTGGCTTGACAAATATTACGCCAACAGAAGTTCGGGCACTCTTTTAGGGCTAGCTTATATGGCTGAGGATTTCACACACAGGGAACCTTTACCCGCCAACCTTGCTTTTTATGTGAACGACACTATTTCCAGAATACCCATAATAAATAAAACCTACGCTGCCACCGATGGTTATGGGCACGCGCTGCTAAACTCTATTCTTAATGCTTGGAAAGTGTTCCGAAATCTTGCCTACGCCGCAATGGCTTTGATTCTCTTGTATACGGGAATAATTATTATTCTTAGAAGGAAAATATCCAGTCAGTTAGTTGTAAGTGTTCAGTACGCCTTGCCCAGAATCGTGATCGCAATTATTTTAATAACATTCAGTTATCCTATTGGGGCGACACTCGGTAGTTTGGGGTGGACCTTGTTTAAGAGTAATTGGGCTATTGCGGGGAGTATATTTGTGGATACTCTTAAAGATACGGAAGCCGCAAAATTTGTAGACGCGGGTTCTTTAAAGATGTGGGCGCTTTTAATACCCCTGCAAGTACTTGTAGGTAACGCCCCTTTGTTCCTGCTGTTTATTCTGTTGATAATTATTATCTACTTGATTGCCGGACTTATTTATAATTTCAAGGCAATCATCCTGTATTTGAAGATTGTTTTCTCTATACTCACGGCTCCGATTGAATTTGCTCTTGCAGCTGTTCCGGGTAATGATGATAAGTTTAAGGCATGGTTTATGCGCATGTTTAAATATGTCATTACATTGTTCGGAATGGGTATTATTGTTCCTCTAGGTACGATTATTGCGATTTTGGTTGTTGAGGGGTACGCGACGGAAACGTCTGGGGGTGCGGGAGCTCTTTTTGCGATGGTCGTCCCGGTTTTTATAATTCTCTACTGTTTTGGTATAGGAATCGGCATGGAAAAAAGAGTAGAGGAGTTTCTGGGCACCGGACAGAAGAAGAGATAGTTTTCGAAGATAAGAAGTGTACGGATGTATTCCCCCATTGTTGTGATTTGTGTTAATGCGCTGTTGCGTTGGTAATCTTTATTCTGGGAGTCTATCCAGCGTTCCCCCGTAGCAAGATTCCCAGAGGGATCTTTTTTCGGCCCAATAATCCCCTCCTTCGTCGGGAGAACCTGCGCCCGCTGTTCCAAAAGCAAGTTGTTCAATTTTTGGGAATGCGTCATCCCAAGTCCACGGTTGACATTGATTACCCCCGTTCGTTAACGCAGCTGCCGCGGCGAACGTGGCATCTAAGAAATTACACCTTGAAGCTATTTCCGCTCTTCCATCCGATAGTCCGACGAAAGCGTTTTTGTATGAATCCAGTGCGATAGTCTTGTCAAACCAAGTTTTTATCCAGTCATACGGACCAATAGCAGCGGTATTATTATCGTCACATTGGGGTAGTCTTCCGTACCAAGGTAAACTGCCATCCAGTAGAGTTGTTTGTCCTGCCAGGGAGAAAAGTTGCTGGTATAAAGGTATTTTAGTTTTATTTATTACACTAAGATACGTAAGTATCGAAGCTGCGGGTACCTTAAACTTGTCAGCCGCCGCGTTTACAATTCCTATGAACGCAGGGGATAGGGCGCCTATGTTTCCTGTATCATCGAACTTGACTTGGCATGTACTGTTGGTAGACAGGGTGCACGCTGTTTCTAGGTTTGAAGTGAGCGTAGCAAAGTCAATTATCGGGGGCTTGGGTACCGGCAAGAGAGGGCAGGTCCAGGTTCCGAACCACCCCTTTTCCGAGTTGTTGCAGTGGTAATAAATATCTTCTCCGCCGGTGAAGTAGTTAACGTACAGTGCGTGCGCGGATATCATCTTATACTCAGGAGAGGCTCCCCCAAAACCCGATATATCTTTGTTTCTGTTGGTGTTCTTGTTGTCTGTGCCGGCTGGGGTTACAGACGTGTCAGCAGAGGAAAAGGCCAGAGTTCCATAAGTTTTGTTTCCGGGTCTTGCCAGTTTTTTCCAGATCTCATTGTTGATAAGAACTGTGCTGTCTACATTGTAGGTTTCTCCTTCGTATCCTCTTAATATTTCTTGAGTTTGTTTAAAATTCGAGTCTTTATCTATGTCTGCAGAGCATGCGTAGGGACCTGCATCTTGCATGTTGCATGCCGGAGCTCTTGAGGTTTCCTTTTCCACACCTACAGTACAGGATATTTCGAATTCTTCGTGAAAATCTCCATATTGATCCTTGCATCTACGGGCGTCACCCCAACTCGGGGCATTACAATACCCCTCTTCACAAGAAATTTGCAGCATGCCCATCTCGTAGTCATATTGATCCCACTCGGGATATCGTTCATACACCCCACTCCAGTTAACATTCCAGTAACCGCTGGTAGGACACGTTGCTTCAGGGATATCTTTGAGCTCGTAGTTGTCTTCAATGCAGCTTTGGAGTGCGCTCCCCGGTCCCGGCATGCAGTCTATTTTCACCTTAGCGCACGCTTCACTAAAGTATGTGTCCGGGCCAACCGCCCCGAGGTCATATTGGTCACTAGCCGAACAATCTCCCACTAAACCACTATTTTTATAGCAGTCAAACTTGAGATCTCCTCCTTCATAGACACACCAGTCACACCCGGTGCCTATTTCGAAAACTTCGCAGTTTGCTACTTTGCATGTTCTGGTTATTTCTTTTGGTATTACGCTATATTTTACTTCGAAATCTTGATAGCAGTACCCATTGACCCCTATATCGTTCCAGGGATAACAGACGTTGTCGTTGTTTGTCCCCCAATCAGCATTCTCTACATGCCCGTCGTTCGGTAGCTTGAAAATATCTGTGAAATTATCCTCACTTAAATCAAACGTTACTGTCAGGTCGTCAATTCTTTGGCCATCTTCGAGGGGGTAAGGACTCTTTCTGTCAAAGTAAGATTTTCCTGTTTCACTAGTGCCGGGCCAGAGGTATTGTAGCGCCAACTGGTACAGGGCGGCTCCCAAACCTGCGTCATACATACCCTCTCCATGAGCGGTGGTCAGCAGACTGTCGTATGCGTCGAATCTGTTAATAGTTGCGACGTTCTCTTCCAGTGCCTGTGTTCTATTAATCCCCGCGGTTGTCCTGAATATGGTCGTGGTGGCGGTTTGAGCACTTTTATCAGGAAATAAGAGATCTATCAAATTTTGAAAATAGTGATCCTGATTCCCTCTAAACCAGTTATTTATGAGTAATGTGTCCTGACTTGCCGATGTAAATTCTTCTAAGTTCGAAGTGTGTTGAGGGTTTACATTCGAGTTTTCGCAGTACTCTAGGAGATTTGAGCCCGCGTCCTCTATTTTTACAGCCCCCTGTTGGTATATTGCTTTATCTGCCAGTGTTTCCCCCGGACGTTGGAGAACATAAGCTAGCGGGCGTTTAATGCCGTCAGATTCTGCGGATACCGCTAGGTCTGTGGACAGTATCCCCCCACTCATAGGCGTTAAACCGTTATTCAACGAATAATTATTATCCGAGTAATAGGTTCCTCCCTTAACGGGAATTCCTGCCTTTTCATTCCCGGGCGTGAAAGCTATTTGGTTTGCGTTTGCAGACGCCCCGGGAGCCCAGTAAGTATCGTTTAGTCCTTCAAATCCATAGCCCATCTTCATTGATGTTCCTTTTATACCGTAAAGATAAGCAAATTCGGGGTTCCAGTACGTTTTATCCAGGATGTAGCCGCATCCTGCCGTTCCTAGTTGGCAGTAATCCCACGGAGGCTGAATGTCTTTTATTTTTATCTTTTTTCCTATATGTGTGCACACTTCAGTTTCAACAAGCGTACTCCCCGGAACTAAATATGCTTCTGATTCTGCACGTAAGATGGCCGGGTTTGCTAAGTTTCTTGCCGGTCCTGCGCTGTATTGTCTGTTTCTATAATCTCCTTCATATCCCGATGACGCGGTATTGCACGACTTTAGCTCTGCACAATCAGGGAGAGTATTTGTTTTGTCGGGGTCATCCCACTTTCTGAGGTAAACGCTTCCCTTACAGTTGCTAAATATGGTGTGGAGTAGTTGGGCGGGAGCGGTAGGATTTTGCACATAGCTCACAACATCCTGGCGGGCAGTCAAATCTTTGAAAAAAAGTAAGGTACTTTTTATTGGTATGTTGGGTAGAAAATTCATAGTTGTAAAACGGGGTTCTGTGTAGAGAGCCTCCTCATATTCACTCAATTCTTCATCGGAGGGGGTTTCTTTACTCGGTCTAAGGCAAAGCTGGTTGACATTAGGCCAATCTTTATAAACTAGAAGACAGTCGCTGTAATAAAAAGCTCCTCTATCCGGCGCTTCCTTGTCAGGGTTTAACAAACTATCCGTACCGTCTCCAAACACACTCCCCCTAGGCATATACCTCGAGTCCGCGGCATCTACACCCAACGTAAAGTTATACTCCACTTGAGGTTGCAGCTCCTTTCCGAAGTAGCCTTCGAAAGAAACCGGGGAGTCGGTAGCCAGAGGATCCGGTCTTTTTATATCACAGCTTAGAAAAGACCCGGGGGCTACAGGGTCCAGATATTGCGATGGAGCCTTGTAAGTTGAGGTTTCAGGGCATTTGAGAGGGGTATTCAATACGAAGCTTGTGAATGAAGGGACTTTGTACAGTCCCGCGAGCTTGTTATCGCAGACAAAGGCAAGGTATCTAATTTGGTTGTTCCCGATTTTTCTAAAAGTAAGACTGTAATATCCGTTTTCATCTGTTGACGTTGAAGAAAAGGGGTTTGTTAAATTTCCTTGGAACTTGCAAGTCGGAGAATTTGCTTCGCATTCGTAGATATAAACGGAAACACCTTTTGCGGGAGCGTTGGGGTGTGTTGCAATTCCGTTTGCGGTTTCTACATCTCTCGGAGTAGCGCTTCTTACGACTCCGCATACTACTCCTAAACGCGGGTCTTCTTCAAGATTGCGGCACGTAGTACCGGGTTCAAAGAGATCCATAGAGCTGGTGATGTCAGCCGCGTTACCTTCCGGCGCTATTACGGTGGCAGCAAAAACCACTAACAAAAAGGAATAAATATATTTTCCAATCAGGTATTTGTACCTCATAAAGTCCCTTAAATTATACCATCAACACTATCAAAAACCTGTTAAAATAGGACCCATGGGAGACTATGTTTTAGCCAAGAATAGAAAAGCCCTGCGCAACTTTTCGGTCATTGAGACTTATGTTGCGGGTATTGTTCTAAAAGGCTACGAAGTCAAAGCTCTCCGGGAAGGGAAGGTTAGTTTTGAGGGTTCTTATGTAGAGGGTGAGGACGGCCAACTTTATGTGGTCAATCTGTACATCGGCCGCTACTCCAAGCAGTCCAAAAACTTTGTTGAAGAGGATGCTAAGAGACGCAGAAGCTTACTTGTTAATAAGAACGAGGTACTGGAAGTATTGAGAGCTATTTCTGAGAAGGGCAAGACAGCCGTTCCTTTGGCCCTAATCCTTAAAAACGGGCTGGTAAAGCTCGAATTTGCAGTAGCCAAGGGTAAAGGGGAGTTCGAGAAGAAGGTAGTGACAAAAGAACGGCAGATACAGCTTGATTTGGCGCGGGAATCAAAAGAAATAATGTCTCGATAACCCTCTTTATACCGCAGACCTATAGTTATAATTCCCCGTATTTTTATGGTAAAATACTGGTGTACTTTAAAAAAGGGGATGCACAAGGATTTGATTGAGTCCAATTTCGTGCAGCTGCAAGCAGGGAAGCTGAACCCTCAAATTTAGCAAAACCATAAATGCCGATAAAGAAGCATTTGTAGGCGTACCAGCAATGGCCGCCGTAGCAGCTTAATTTATTAACGCTGTGGATCCCGTTGCTTTTGCCCGGAAGGGCTTTCGGGGTCTAATAAATCCGGGAAGAGGTCATATCCGTGGCAGCCCTGCGGATACACCGGGGACGAAAAGTCCAAAGATTTTAGCTTGCGTTAGGGCAGAAAAGGTACTTCAAGCACCCGGCTCTATCTAAGATAAGCTTGGATACGCTTGTAGATGCTGCATAAAAAGTTCTCAAGACGGGGGTTCGATTCCCCCCATCTCCACCAGAAAAATTTAAGGTCACCGTGAGGTGGCCGTATCTTTTACTTTAATTTGGAAACTACGTATCCTCTATCATCCTCGTACACCGTATCTGTATAAGTATTTAGAAAGTTTTTTAACCCTTCTTTGTACCTAGCCAGACATTCGCCTTGCGGATATTTTACGGATACTTCCATATTGGTAATCAGGTAATTTATATTTTCTTTTTCTAGAATTGTATATATATTTTTGTTGTCCAACGATGTGTCAGCAAAAATAAAATCCGTTTTCACTATCCTATTTTGACTGTCGGTGAAATACGGATACATCACAGGAGTTTGCAAAAATGAAGTGTCAAGAATTAATCCTTCGGTGTTTTCTTGAAGGTATTTACTGAACTCTCTATTTTTCTTATCTTCGTCTTTGTTAATTTCGATGTCTTGTCGATAATTCAGTAAAACAACTGTCAGCAGCAAAATTGAATCAACGGCTACTACCAGAATAATTCTTTTTAATGCGGCCTTTGAAACACTTGCTGCCAGAACTCTATAGAAAAAAAACAAACTCAAAGGAAGTACAGGAAGTAAATACCAGTATATTGCCCCGACAGTAAATAGAAAACTTAGTAGGTACGTAACGTAAATTAAGAAAACGTACAAATTTTTTTTGTTAGAATATTCTTTGGTCAACGGCCACAAAAGAGAAAAAAACACTCCTATGTATAGAAATGAACTTAAAGTGTTATTGGCCTGAAAACCGACAGGATCCATATTATTCCCCGCAAGATAATAGAGGGGTTGTAATAAGTAGGCTGGAAATCTGGTTTCCTTGCTGTAAGTAGCAAGGTCGTAAACTTTTAAATCCGTGTAACACGCATCCGTAACAGTAGGATTTACTCTCAGAACTTCCTGGTGTTTTTGAGCAATTGTTTTTTGAAACAACGGTATTTTTATCCCGAAGTAACACCCCCACAGCACAACGGGTAAAATGGTAAAAACTAACAAAGAGATTGGAAGTATTAAGTTTTTTTGTTTTTGCACAAACACAAATTCATAAAAGGTAATCGTACCGATAACTGCCGCAATAGGCGCAAAACCGATTTTAATCAATACCCCAAGCCCCAAGAAGAGACCGAGCAGAGGCATAATTTTATATTTGTTTTCCTCCATCATTTTGAGGAATATGAGGTATGAAGATACGGTAACCAGATACAAGAAGATGTCGACTTTATAGTCAGAAAAAGCAAGATTAAAAAATACCGGGGATGTAAACAAAACGCCGGAGAGAAATAAGGCGGCAGACTCTTTTGTTCCTAACTTCTGTAACAGTTTGAACGTGAGCAAGATGCTTATTATACCTGTTGCTGCGTATACAAAATTGATTACAGCGTAGCCGGAGAATTTCCCTATAAATCCCATTAGATACTCAACCGGATATGGTTTCGTGGTTTCAAAAAGGGGCTCGTATTTTCCGTTAGCTATAACTGAGTTTATTACTTTTGTATGAAAATAAGCTCCGTCGTACGTTTCGTGAGGTGTATAGAAGGTGCCGAGTATTAGAGACCCGCCTAAACCAGCAACCACCCCGGTGGTTAATAAAATCCGTGTGTTCATTTTTATCTGTGGGAAAAAAACGCAGCACAAAAAATAGGCTAAAACGTACAAAAAAAGCAAAAAGAACACATTCAAAATATTTTTTTCAAAATGCCCCGCCCAGAATATGAAGGCACTGACCGGGACAATAACTTGTAAAAAAACCGAAAATACTTTACGCACGTGTCTTTTGATTTCCCAGCCACTTCAAATTATTTAATAACAAAAAAGACAATCCGAGTATCACGAGAGTTACTAGCCATTCAAGATCTGCAAGTGAATACCACGGCAGTATTATCAGTACAATTGCCAAAATCACCGCTAATAACCAGCGTTTGTTTTTAACCAGGGTGCCCACAATTAAAATTAGAGGTATTAAGTGAACAAGCAGATCAGCGTGCATTGTGTGCAAATTCAAAAGCGGCAACAATAAACAAATTAATCCAAATCCGTGTGCCGGAGAAAAAATTAATCTCTTTTTATAAATTGCCAGAAGTGAAAAGATATTAAGAGCTACGACAACGCCAATTGGAATCCACGTACTGTGTGCACTCCCTAGCCATTTTTGAACGGTGTACATAACAGCAGTTAGGTTCGTGTTATTAGAGATGTCAGTCCCGTAACTGCTATTTTCGCTGTTAATCAGATAAGGTATGTAGGTTTGAACGAAACGGGGTCCGAAAATAGCTGTGTTCACTCCAATCAGAAACAGAATTGTGAGTAAAAAAAATCCGGCGTAAGAAAACAACTGTTTTTTGTCTTTTGTTAAAAGAAACATAAAGGGAACCAGTAAGAGAAAGGTTGGCTTCAAAAAGAGGAATCCCGTAATAATCCCGGCAACACCCGGACGCTTATTCTTCAACGCGGTATAAGCCAAAACCATTATGAGCAGTAACAAGCCGTTCGGGTGCCCTCCTATCAGAGTCATCCAAAAAGAAAGGAAGAATGTTACTGCAGTGCTATATACGCAGGTTTTTATAAGAGAGCCGCTCAATAAGTAAATTGCGGTAACAATACACACAGAATTTATGAAAACTACTATCCAGAAAGACTTTACCGAATCTTGTACCGGAAGAAGCGAATACAACCACGCAGTAGTAGGAGGCGTTCTGAAAGCAAGGACGCCCGTAATAAGTTCGGTAGGGGTTGTTCCTGAGATAGAGCGTTGGTAACTTCTTTGCGTTTCGTAGTCGTACAAATTGCTAATCTTACCTTCTCTCACGATGGTTGCCCCCGTAAGATACATTAAAAAATCTGAAGGGTGTTCAGGATCTTGGGTTTTAACATCTGAAAACTGCGGTAAAAGGTAGTAAACAACCGACCAGGCAACTATAGGTAATATCAAAATATAAAGAACCCATGGTCTATTTTTTATTGTCTCCACCACAGGATTATATCTCATTCTAAGCTCATTAGTGATGAACGGCTTTCCAAAAACTTCGGGTAGTGTAATATTACTACAGGGTTTAAATCTTAATAAGCTATAGGGCGTATATACAAAATGCGTTGATTTAACAACATAATAATCGTTGTGGATAACATATGGAAAACATTTTAAAATATCTATTTCCTCCTAAATGTATTTTTTGCGGCGCAGAGGGAGACATTTTTTGTGATGCCTGTCTGGGGGAGTGCTCACTATTGCCTACCCAATACTGTTTGGTATGCGATTTACCCTCTGATAATGGCTATACTCACGAACGGTGCAGAAAAATAGGAGTACCGACCCGTCTTCTGTGCGTTTACAGTTACTCAGGAAAGGTAAGAGACTGCATAAAATTTTCCAAATACGGGGCAAGACAATTTTTGAGTTTAAGAAAACTATGTATTGAGGCTACTTCTGTTTGCAGTGAGGAGTGGGGTAACCTAAGTGCGGATTTGTGTTTACCTATACCCTCCAGTCCTAAGAAGCTTTCTCAAAGGGGATTTAATCAGGCAAACATGATTGCGGAAGAAGTTTCAAAGAAATTTAAGTTGGTTTTAAAAAAAGATTTGCTGGTCCGAAGCAGGAGCACGGAATCCCAACACACTCAGAATAGGGAAGGCAGGCGGGAGAATGTTAAAGGGGCGTTTACAGTGACTAACCCCGGGCAACTTTTAGGTAAAAAAGTTATTCTGGTAGATGACATAAGCACAACCGGAGCTACATTTTTAGAATCAGCTAAGGTGTTGTATGAAGCCGGGGCGGCGGAAGTTCAATGTTTCGCCCTAAGTAAACGCGAAAAAGTTTGTTATAATGGTGCGGCACATTGACGTGCGCAGTGTTTATACCGCGGAGGGTTGGCAGAGCGGTAATGCAGCGGCTTGCTAAGCCGTGACGGTTAATTGCCGTCCACAGGTTCAAATCCTGTACCCTCCGCCATGTATCAATATCGTTGCTTTTTGAAGCATTAGCTAGTTCTTGATAGGGTAGTTTGTATTGTGTTGACGCTATTTTTATCCTTAATAGATAAGCTCCAAAATGCTGATTTAAGAAAATTTTGTTAAACAATTCTTACTCTATGTGATGGGCTACGCCCCATAGGTGCAAAAGAAAGGTAAGCTCGTTGATAGCTGTTTTTTCTTCAGGTGTAAGTGTTTTATTGTGTCTAATGTTGCCCATATATACCCAAAACTTTTCGTTTTCACAGATTAGTCTAGATAATTCGTTGGTCAAAACCCTCCTAAACACATCTAGGTTTTCAGGTTTGTTAAAATTCATTTCCATCAGCACCGGATTTTCCAGTAACTCAGAAAGCTGTTTTTTCTCCTCATCACTGAGCCTGGGAGATGTTTTTGTTAAGTCAGCTATTTCTTTATACCAGGGTGGGACAACTGAAGTTATGTTTTTATGCTACAAGTTTTATAGTATTTTGCAACTGATATTTGAGAAAAAAGTTCCAAGTGCGTCCCACACCCTCCGCCATGAAACTTGATTAAAGTTTTTGTTGATACTGTATTTGTATAGTATTAAAATCTGTCCATTGAGTAATAAATAAGTCAATTACAACTTCAGGTTTTTTGTCATATTCTGAAAATGCTCTAAAATCTCTCTTTACTCTTCCGCTACTATCGGTAGTAACATCTTTAGGGTCTGTGGTATGAAAACCTTGGAGTTTTAGTACTTGTTGATAGTATGTCGTGATCTTATCTAGACTGTCATCAGTCATATACACAACCCCATATTGTTGTTTCTCATTGTTATCTACTATTACAGCTGTTTTATCGAATTTTGGATAATGAAGGTATTGTGGAAAATTCTGGGGTATTTCTGCTTGGTTTTTCTCGAATTTCGTAACATATTCCTGCTGACGTTCTTTTTCAAAAAAACTGGCACTCTTTTCATTGAATTTTTTATTCCGACCAATACTATTTCCTACACTCAAGGCTAGAAAGAGAAGTATTGGGGCAATAATTATCAGTACTAGCACTTTTTTTAACATATCTAAATCATATATAGCCAAATTAATATTTGCAATATGAGGCAAAAAAAGTTCCAAGTACGGCACACACCCTCCGCCAGAAATTCAATTTTTCCCAAAAGTAATAGAGAGCCCAAGTTTATTGCGTTCCCTCGGTAAAAAAACTATTATTGGACTATGCAAATACCTTACTCAAAAATATTGAATTTTTTCGGAATGTCCAATCAAAAACCTTCTGACACTAAAAGACCTGATGGTTTTGACCCTCAAACATTGGGGCCTAAAGAAAAATATATAGAGTGGGATTCGGTGGTTAAAGCTGAAATTAAGGAGATGAACAAAAGGTTTTCGAGAACCGTTATCATTATTGCTGTTGTCATTGCGCTTCTTCTCGTAGTGATGCAAGAATTTGGCTTGATCTTTGTGGTAGCGAGCTTGATTTTCTTCCTTATTTCTTTGAACAGGCTGCCGGAACACACCGTTCATGTTGAGGTTTCAAGCCATGGTATTAAGTACGGTGACTCAATGTATTACTGGTACGAATTAAAACAATTTTTCTTTAAAAAAGTTGCCGAGGCGGAAATATTAATCGTGGATACTTACACTTACTTGCCGGGGCGTCTGTTTTTTAGCTTTATCCTGGAAGACAGAACAAAGATAAAGGAAGCGCTGGACAAGCATATTAACTTTCTCTCGATCGAGCCCTTATCTTTTCTGGACAAGTTCTTCGAGAACGTTAAAAGCAAATTTAATATATAATCACCCTGTAAATTGGCACCCGTAGTTCAGAGGATAGAACGCAGCGTTGCGGACGCTGAAGTCGGGGGTTCGAGTCCCTCCGGGTGCGCCAGGAAATTTCGGAAACACTAGTGCGCGCTGTTTATTCCCAAACAAACCCAATTGCCTTAAACTAATACATACATGAACGTATTTACCGAACTTAGTGTGATTATTGTGGTCGCGGCTGCCCTCGCGGGTATAATGCGTGTTCTCAAGCAACCTATCGTTATCGGGTATGTGCTCACAGGGATTCTCTTGGGTCCTTATGTATTCGGGGTTTTAAAATCAGATGAAGCGATGTCGGTTTTTTCCCAAATGGGAATAGCGATTTTGCTTTTTATTGTAGGACTGCACCTGAATCCACGGGAACTTAAAAGCTTTGGGACGACGTCATTTTTAATCGGATTTCTCCAGGTTATATTTACAGCTTTTTTCGGGTTTTTGATATCGCTCTTGCTGAGTTTTTCTGTAATAGAAAGTTTGTATATCGGAATTGCGCTGTCCTTCAGTAGTACCATTGTAGTGTTAAAATTCCTCTCCGATAAAAAAGACCTGGAAAAATTATACGGGCGCCTCACCATAGGTATTTTGCTTCTCCAGGATATTCTTGCGGCCATAGCTTTAATCGCGGTCTCCGGAATTGCCGGCGGGAACGAAGGAATGTCTTCATTTCTTCTCCTAATTGTAAAAGGTCTCGCGGTGATATTAGTAATTTCCCTAGTAAGCTATTATGTGATGCCGGCTTTGGGCACGTTTTTCGCGCGTTCGCAGGAATACCTTTTCCTCTTTTCACTGGCGTGGGGATTTGGTTTGGCTACGTTATTCGGAATTCTTGGTTTTTCAGTCGAGATAGGTGCCCTCCTTGCCGGTGTTTCTTTGTCTATTTTGCCGTACAGTTCGGAAATAAGTTCGCGTCTGAAACCCCTGCGTGATTTTTTTATCGTTATGTTTTTCATTTCCCTGGGGTACACGATATCGTTTGACACTTTATCCGGAATGTTTGTTCCGCTTTCCATCCTTGCGGCGTTTGTGTTAATCGGGAAACCGTTGATTCTCGCAATTCTGGTGGAGATTTTTGGTTATTCAAAAAAGACGGCATTTTTAACCGGCACCGGTTTAGCCCAGATAAGTGAGTTCTCAATGATTTTCGCACTCCTTGGTTTAAAGGTGGGGCATGTTTCGGAAGAAGTTGTGGGAGTAATTACAATTTTAGGATTTTTAAGTATAGCCCTCTCGTCCTACTTAATTGTGTATGCGGAAAAAATTTATCCGCTGTTTATACCTTTTTTAAAAATATTTGAAAGTAGGGCGCCCGCCACCGAAAGTGATTCCGCCCGTGTCTACGACACTATATTGTTCGGTTGCAACAGGGCAGGTTACGATTTCGTGAAAATATTTAAGGAGTTTGGGGCGCAGTTTTTGGCGATTGATTTCGATCCCGACATCATCAAGGAACTCACGGGTAAAGGTATAAATTGTATTTACGGCGATGCGGAAGACAGTGAGTTTTTAGAGGAAATCTCGATAGGAAGGGCGAAAATAATTATTTCTACTATTCCGGAATTTGAAACAAACAACTTTTTGGTAAACAAAGTGCGGGCGGAGAACAAGGATTCCCTCGTATTGCTTCTTTCTTACAACATAGATGACGCAATTAAACTTTACGAGTGCGGTGCAACTTATGTTATTTTGCCCCACTTTGTCGGAGGAGAATTTGCCGTTAAAGTGATTAGCGAGGCGGGGTTTGACGTCGAGAAACTAAACGCCAAGCGGGAGGAACACGTTAATTATCTTAAAGAAAGAAAGGCATTGGGACACGCCCACCCTGTCTGGAACCACAACCGCTAAGTTTGGATTTTGAAGGCGCATAAGGTAATATTGGCAGGCTATTCCGGTTGTTTTGGCAGTGTTATACGGGGGCCGTTAGCTCAGTTGGTAGAGCGCCGCATTCGCATTGCGGAGATCAGCGGTTCGATTCCGCTACGGTCCACCAGATTAAAGTTAGATGAAATAAGATTTTGATACGCTAAAATTTTTTCCCACTTCAATACCGTCGTTTTCAAGTAATCTTTTTTGTTCTAGTGCAGAGATTTCGTTGTGTTTTATGCTTATGTAGCCTTTTGCGTTGATTATTCTCCACCACGGTGTAATTCCATCGTCTCCCCATCGGTTGAGTATCCATCCGACTTCTCTTGCCCCTCTGGGTTTTCCGGCAAAAAGGGCGATTTGGCCGTAGCTCGCAACCGAGCCTTTTGGGATTTTCCGTACTTCTTCTAATACCCTGTCTTTAAAGCTCGTTTGTGCCTCCATAATGCCTTTATTCTACCAATGCTGTATACTTTATTCGACTTTGGAGGGATACCGAAGTGGTCATACCGGGCTGGTCTCGAAAACCAAGCGTGGGGCAACTCACACGTGGGTTCGAATCCCACTCCCTCCGCCAGGAATTTACGGCAGGCCCGAAGGGTCTGACGGAAATTGCTTGAGGGAAGTTGATTGAACAGCGAAGCAGGTTCGAATAACACATTTATGCGAGCGCAGCGAGCAGAATTGCTTTACGAAGTAAAACTCCCTCCGCCAACAAAAATGGCCGGCGTTTACCGCCGGATATTTTTTGCCCACTTCTGATATAATCCAAAATTAAGAGTGCATCCACACAAAAGTCTATTTAAGGAGAGAAAAATGGACATAAACGCAGTTGAAAAGGAGGCGGTTTTCAGAGGACCCGTCACTGTAGTTTATCAACCAAGGATTGTACGTCCTCTTTGCGCGTCAGCCTATTATAAGCACGCCAAGGGATGTCCGAACTTGAGAATTAAACCGGGCTGTCCTCCCCATGCAGCGCTGTTTCTCGACATTTTTGAATCCGAGGTTTATGTTGCTGCAATAAAATTTGACCTGAGAGCGTATGTAGAAAAGAAAGAGTGCGAACATCCTGACTGGACACCCCGCGCTTTAGAAAATCCCAGGCATTGGCAAGGTCACGTCCGGGCAATTTTAAAAGATCTGTGCCAAGAAAAATGTAAGGATTTTCCGGGGTACGTTTCAATCACAAATGCAGAGGCCATGGGTGTAAATCTTACGGAAACTTGCCGGAACGTAGGAATAATTCTAGAGTGGCCGCCCCGAAGAGTAGTGTATCAGGTTTCTTTGTTGGCAAAGTCTAAGAAGGTTTAACCACACCCCCAAACGTATAAAAACGGGCGGGGGGTTCTTTTTTGGTAGAATGTAAAAACATGAAAAAAGAAGTTGTGCGGAAACCCGGAAAAACTAAAATTGTCTCCCACATTAGAACTCAACTTAAAAAGAATTCGGATGCCAAAACCCGTGCAAGTTTTCAAAGATTTTTTAAAGATCCCGTTTTATGCCACGGAGTTAAGTCAGGAATTGTTGGAAAAATAGCGAGAGAGAATTTTATTCATGTCAGTGAATTAAGTAAAAAGGAATTATTTTCAATATGCGAAGATCTTTTTAAGTCCGGGTACTGTGAGGAGTCCTGGACTGCGGCAGGCTGGGTGCATCGGAAAAATGATTACGCCGAAAAGGATATCATCCTTTACGAGCACTGGATTAGTAAATATATCGATAATTGGGCAGAATGCGATACGTTTTGTAACCATACCGTCGGTGCCTTTATAGAAAAATATCCTAAATATATTAAAACGCTTAAAGTTTGGTCAAAAAATAAAAATCTTTGGCTGAGAAGGGCAGCGGCGGTGAGTTTGATAATCCCTGCGAAAGAAGGAAAGTTTTTGAAAGATGTATTTGAGCTGGCGGATACTATGTTGTTAGATAAAGAGGATATGGTTCAAAAGGGTTACGGTTGGTTGCTTAAAGTGGCAAGCCACAAACACCAAAAAGAAGTTTTTAACTACGTTTTGAAAAATAAAGACAAAATGCCGAGGACAGCTTTGAGATATGCAATTGAAAAAATGCCTGTAAGCCTTAGAAGAAGAGCAATGGAAAAGTAGCCCTTAGTGTTTTCTGGCGACGACAACCATATCCACCATAGGCAGATAAATTTCAGCTGAACCAAGTCCCAGTTTATTTGTAGTCCGCATAAGAATTCTTCCCGCGCCTCTATCTTGGAATAAATGTTCGATAATGTATTTAAATGAGCGGACAAATCCCCAAACCTTTATTTTTTGAATATCAAAACCTTCGGATTTAAGTAGTTCCGTTATTGATTTAGGAGAAAAATAGACGACGTGCTCAGGGTATTTTTTAAAACCGTACCAGCGTTTTCCAAGAACCGTAGCGTCCCAGCTGTTAATATTCGGCGTAGTAATAAAGAGGAGCCCGTCCAGTTTCAGCCACCTGCGGAAAAGCCTAATTTTATCTCTATAGTCCGAAAGATGCTCTATAACGTCGAAACAGGTTATGCAGTCAAACTGCCCTTCATTAAAAGTTTCTTCGAACGCAGGACCGGAGGTTACGTTAGCGTTCAATCTTTTTGACGCAACTTGCGCGGCATGCTGTGAAATATCATGCCCATATATAGAATGTCCGTCGGGTTTAACGGCAAGGAGGAAATTTCCAGTACCGCAACCGAAATCCAGAATTGTATTGGTACCTTCTAAGTAATTTTTAACAAATAAATATTTCTTTTTTGAATCTTTCAAGTGATCCGGTTCACTTTTTTCGTCGAAATATTCAGAGCCGTATATTTTATTGGCAGTTTCTACTTCAGGTAAAATTTCTAGTCTTCCAAAACCACAGTTACCGCACTTTAGAATGGAGAAACCACTTAGAGTTATTTTTTTAAGACCTTCATTTTTACAAACATCGCAACTGTTCATTTTGTCGCTATAAAAACAACATTTGACGCATTAAGCATATTTTCATTTTTGTCTTTTATAAGTCGGTATAATTTAGTCATAAGCTTTGTTCTAACCGGATTATTCCACACCATTCTTTTACCGGTAATTTTTCTTAGGATTTGAGAAGCGCCTCCGGTAATCAGAAAAGTTTCAAAAGCTAAAAGATGTTTATCAGAAAGGGTGTTTATTACCTGGATTTTTTTAAACCCGGCTTCCTGTAGCCATTTTTCCCACTGTTCTTTAGTCACTATGGTTTCGTGCTTAAATACTTTGTGGTAGGTTTTTATATACTTGTTTGCAAGCCGTTTTAGGCCGGCTTTCCTGAGAATTTTTTGTCCCCACAGTCTGTTGTTTATTTCTTTTGTCGGGACTGTGAATATAAACACGCCGTCATTTTTTAAAACTCTGTGAACTTCTTTTATAACTTTATCCGCCCCGTTTATGTGTTCCAGGGTACTTATGGAGACGCAGGTAGAGAAGGTATTATTTTCGAGGGGCAGTTCAACCGCATCTGCAAAAACAAGTTTTTCATAAACGCCTTTGTTTTTTGCTATATCAAGATCTTTTTGTGATTTATCCAAACCAATTTCTACGCAGGTCTTATAAAAAATTCCTCCAAATTCGCCGAAACCGCAACCTATATCGAGGACGGGTTTAGTTATTTCCAGGTCAGATATTATCTCTGCTTCAGTTGCCCTCCACAGGGCGTGAGAAAAAGGAGCGACCTTAAGATATTCGCCGAAGTAACCGGTCATACTGTAGTATGATATTGTATTATGTTGAATTTGTCTAAAGTACTTGATTTGACGATGAAATTATTCTTTGTTCTGTTGGGCGTTACGGTAATTGTTTTGAACCTTATTTCAATGGGAAATCAACAGTACGTTTTTCTTGCGGAATCTTTTTTAAGGGGACATCTGGATTTTGTTAGCATGCCTCCCCATTTGACCGATATGGTTTTGCACAACGGTTACTATTATTGGCCTAATCCCCCGTTTCCTGCTGTTCTTCTAATGTTTCCGGTAATAATTTTGAAATTGCTAGGGGTTGCTTCGATACAAGGGTTTGTTCAGATAGTCATCGGCGCACTTTTAGTGTGGGTTCTCGGTAAAGTTTTTATAACGTGCAGTTCAAAAAAAGATGTAACTTTTTGGGTCTATTCTTTTATTTTTTCTACCTGTTTTATCGGAGTTTTTTCTTTGCCATCGAGCTGGTATTTTGCTTCTACAGTTTCCGTGTTTCTAACGTTCCTTGCTTATTTGCTATACAAGAAAGGATATTCAATGGCTTATGTTGGGATAATATACGGTCTAATTTTGTTAACAAGATTCACCGCTGCCCTAGGAATTATTTTTTACATATTTTTACTCTTGTCGGAAAATAATTTCCGCTTCAAGTTTGACCGCGCTTTAACGAAGAAGTTTATTTTACTGTTAGCCCCCTTCTTCTGCGCTTTAGTCATAATGATTTCTTATAACTACGCGAGGTACGGGACGTGGAAAGAACTTGGGTATGTCCAAAATTTTCTTTTTCCGTGGCATCAGACAGCCCGTAATTACGGAATATTTAGCTTGAAACATGTACCGGGCAACATTTATTATCTTTTTCTCAACGCTCCAAAACCGGTTCTCTCCGACGGTGTTTCTAAGGTACTGAAGTTTCCTTTTGTAGAAGCCGATCCTTGGGGGATGAGTATTTTTGTTACTTCCCCGGTATTTTTTCTGCTGTTTACTTTGGCTTATAAGAAAAGAGAATCCATATTGCTTTTGCTCACGTCTTTTCTAATTATGATTCCCATCTTGTTATATTTCGGTGTTGGTTGGATTCAGTTTGGGTATAGATATTCTTTGGATTTTTTGCCTTATTTATTTATAGCTTTGGTTTCAGAATATTCACTAAAGAACAAAGAACTTTCGCTCGGTGTTAAGTTGGTGATACTTTTATCTTCTCTCAGTAACTTTTATCTATTATTCACCATGCTCACTTAACTTAGCGGCATTTCTCTCTTTAATGTACCTGGAAATATCCTGACCAAGGTTAGTGTGTTCATCTCCCGCAACTATCTGATCGACCATTCCCATAGAATCTGCAAATATTCCCGCGGCGATGCGTAGTTCCTTAGGGACGTCTTTGTCTTTGGCTATGTTTTGGGCGATTATGGTAGCTATTTTTATCCCCGCTCTTACAGCTATCCTGATGAGTAGCCTCATACTTTCTCCGTCGTCCCCGTCCGTTTCTATTTTTTTCAGGGCTTCGAGGGGGTTTTCATCGACAGGGTGTTTTCCCGCCTTTACTTTTTCTTCGGCATTTTGGTACACGCCCTTTCCGAAATCCCGGGCTTTCTGTTTTTCTTCACCGGTAAATTCTCCTGCAAATTCTCCGTAATTGTGGCTATTCAACCATTTTTTGGTTTGTTCGTTTATATCGTCTGCGAGCCATTCGCCGTTTGAGAAAACAACTTCCCCTCTAAGAACTTCGGCGGGAGGTTTATTAGAAGTTGTCTCAGTACGTGGCGGGGTGTGGGATTCTCCGTTTCCGGAAATTTTTCTAACTTCCTCCTGAAGTTGCTCAAACGCTTCTTTCGCGCTTCTATCGACAGCAGCCATATCGTTTGCGATGTTCTGAGCATCGGAGGGGGATAATTCCTTTTCGAGCGAGCTTTTCAGTCCGTCTCCGAAGTGCCCGACGTTTCTGACGGCACCTTCAGCCCCTTTTGATATTAAACCCACTACCTCGCTGCTTTTTTCTGCAACCCCTTCTATACTAGGCATAGGCGGTATACCTTCGGGAAGTTGGGGAAATGCCGGAATCGTGGGGATTGTTGTCATTTTGCGTACCCTCCTTTTAGACTCTCATCAATTACCTTCAGTTTTGCAGCGTCAACTTTTTCTCTGTATTTTCTTATTATTTCTAATTTCTCCAGTTTTAAGGCAAGCATTTTTATTAGAAATTTGTCGTAAGCATCCTGAAGTTGTTCCTCAGTTGTTTTTTGATCTCCCACCTTTTAATTATAAGGATACAAGCCATTATTTCCAACCTTTCCCGCCGCGCACGCCGACTTGTTATAATGAATTATGAAATTCATCGTCAGCGCCGGAGGCCAGGGCACAAAATTATGGCCATATAGCAGGGAAAATAATCCCAAACAATTCCAGAGAATTTTGAACGGAGAGTCGCTTTTTTCGTACAACGTTAAGACCCTTCTTAGAAAATATCCCGCAGCCGACATACTTATTTCCACAAAAGAACGGTATTTGAAAATCGCGCGGGAGCAGGTTCCACAAATACCTTTGGAAAATTATATTTTAGAGCCGGACTCACCAAAAAATAGAGGGCCAGCAGACGGACTGGCAATTGTTTACCTCGACGTTAAATTTCCGGGCGAACCTTTTATGATAGTGCAGTCCGACTGCGTGAGAATTCCCGAAAACAATTATCTACTCTTAATAGAAACTGCTGAAAAGCTTGTGAAAGAGCATAAAAAGTTTATTTCCGGTGGAATTGCCGTAACATACCCCGACCTTGGGGTAGATTACCTGAAGCTGGGTAGGAAAATTCACTCATATGGAAATGTCGATGTTTTTGAGGCAAAAGAATTTGTAGACCGCCGCTCAAATTATGCCGAAACCAAAGAACTAATTGAAAATTTTAACGTTGTGAAACACAGTAATCATAATTGCTGGTATCCGCAGATGCTACTCGAGGCTTATGAAAGATACAAACCCGATTGGTACACGGCTTTAATGCAGATTAGAAAAATTATAAGCGACACAAACAGTTTAGATGGAGTTGTAGCAATCTATCAGGGCATGGAAGCGGGGGCAACCGAAATTGTGACGAGGCACCTGTTTAAAGACGCGCTGATATTGCAGTTAAACTATAACTGGGTAGATATCGGAACGTGGAACTCACTGTACGAATACGTTGCCCGTAAAGATCAGGTTTATAAAGAAGGAAATGTAATCGCGTTGGATTCAAAAAGCTCTCTAATCAAAAGCGATAACCCGGATAAACTAATTGCGGTGTTCGGGTTGAAAGACATGGTGGTGGTAGATACCGAAGATACTTTGTTAATCGTGCCCAAAGATAAAACCGACAAAATTAAGGATATTCAGGACGAGCTGCGTAACAAAAAACTTGATAAGTATTTATAGGACAGGGCTTATACGGTAGGGCGGTTCGAGTTTGTGTTAAAATCAAGGCTGTTTGAGGCTTTGGAGGGATGCGAGAGTGGTCTAATCGGCTCGCCTGGAAAGCGACGCGTCGCGAAAGCGGCACGAGGGTTCGAACCCCTCTCCCTCCGCCATGCTTTCGGCAGGCTTGCCGGCAGGTAAGACTGACGAAACATTGCTGAAGTAAGTGGTTCGAAAGGCGCAGGCACGACGGTGCCGAGCCGGGGTCGACGGAATTCTCAGCAGAGAATTACCGGTGACCGAACCCCTCTCCCTCCGCCATAAATCTTCCTAATTATCCAAAACGAGCACAAAAAAACGCCCTAAAACATACCAAATTGGTACGCATTAAGGCGTTTGGGGTATTTCAAGTACGTCTAGCAAAATGACGTATCTGTAATACGAGTAGTTGTTATCAGGACCCCAGCCGCAAAAATTGAGCATAATATTGTGTTCACTATTTTTTGCGTTATTAAAGGGAGTCCTATCTCCGATGACGGAATATTTTTCATCGGTTACTATATCCAGCATCTTTTCAGGGTATAGTTGAATTTCTCCTGCCGCGGTGTTATCGACTCGAATAGCTGCCGCTACAGTAACTTTCACCTCGGAATCTCCTATTTGGATTTTTCCCGTACTTCCCAAAGACTGTGTAAGTTTCTCTTCCACCGCTTTGTCCGAAGCTCCCCAATGTTCGAAGTAATATCGGAGAGGTTCTGCTTGAAGCGGATTGTTCCTGTAGTACCCGGAGTGAAACCCCAGCAGGATATTTCCATAGTTGTCAGCTCTGGAAACACCAATTCCGGTTCCTAACGTTAGTCCTTCAGAGGTAGTTTTGTAATCCCCTGTATTTATAGGACTGATTAGACCGGCAGAGATTTCAATTTCACCAAGGACCCCTTCTTCGAAACGTAGGGAAAAAGAGCCTGTAGAAATGTCCAGATCTTGGTCGCCCGCGTCGAAGATGTAAGGATTTACCTCCGGTGCTGGAGTTGCCGTCGGAGTGGGTTGTTCCGTAACAGTTTCCTGAGCAGTGGGTGTAGCCACGGGTGCTTCAGGCGTTTCGGTTGTGGGAACAACGGTTGGTCTGGCTGTGTTAACGGGATGATTACACGAAACCGTTAACAACAAGAAAAGCAGTGCCGCGAACAGTTCCAATCTTTTCATCGGAACCTCCTTAAAAAGGATGTGGGAGACGCTAAGAAAATTGTTTTTATCTCAGCGCCTCCCCGGTAGGTTTTAGTGCTTTTTGAACACTACGAACGACGCGATCGCTATAAGGCCGAGAATAGCTGGCCAAAAGAAGGTCGCTTGCTTTGATTCCGGTTTTCCGCCACCCAAAGAAGGTTCTATGGGTGTGGGATTGGACGAAGTGTTGGTTACCGTGATGGTAGCCGTCGGAGTGTCTGTCTCAGTAGGTGTTCCGGTAGGAGTCTGCGTGATTGTCTCTATCGGAGTTTCCGTTTGAGTCACAGTCTCGGTCGGAGTGTTGATAGGTGTTCCGGTCTCCGTAGGAGTTTCCGTAACAGTTGGGGTGTTGGTAGATGTCTCAGTTACCGTGATGGTAGCTGTCGGAGTTTGAGTGACCGTTTCCGTGACAGTTACCGTGGTAGTTAATGTCGGCGTATTCGTATTGCAAGGACCGTGAGATAGCACGAACTGTCCGCTCCAATCGCTATAAATTACTGCGGAGGCACTGACAATCTGGCTGTCCAGATTGGAGTTCGTGTAATAATGGGCCGCACCTCCGGTAAACTTAGATAAAGGTACGGTTTCGGTTGTTCCGTTTTTCCAGAATATGTCGACACTGGTTGGTGCCAGGGTTTCGTTCTCAACCTGGTTGATGATAATGTGCCATTCGCTCGAGCTACACGAGTGTTCCCCCAGCGAGGCCTCTTTAATGAAAATAACCATCGTTTCGCTCACCTGCGCTTGCACAGGCGAAGCGGCAGCGCCAAGCACTGCAAAAACCACGACTAGCACTATAACTACCGAAAACTTATTCATTTCATCTCCTTGTTGGATTTATAATTTCAAGGTGCGTCCCAGTTAAAGGATTCTGGAATTATAACACCCCATAGCATTTTAGTAAAGTACTATAGGACTGCAATCGTAAGATCCAAAGAGCGTTCTTATGAGGCATCTACCGCCTATTTGGGTTTTGTTTGTGATTTAAACCGAGGTATGCTATACAAAGAACAATGGACACGATTAACGAGATTAAGCAAAAGATAGACATTGTAGATCTTGTAGGTTCTTACGTTAGCTTGAAAAAGGCAGGACGTAACTATAAGGGTATTTGTCCCTTTCATTCAGAAAATACCCCTTCTTTTATGGTCTCTCCCGAGCTTCAGATTTATAAGTGTTTCGGTTGCGGTGAGGCGGGAGACATATTTAAATTCGTCGAAAAGATAGAAGGGATTGAGTTTTCAGCGGCCCTCGAGCAGTTAGCCGTTAAAGCAGGAATAAAACTTGAGAAGAAAGATTACGACCCCGAGTCGGCTAAAAGAAAAGAGCTTTATCAGATAAATAATCTGACAGCAAAGTATTATCACTACGTTTTGACTAAGCACCCCGAAGGAAAAATAGGGCTTCAGTATCTCACTGAGAAAAGAAAACTAACTCCCGAAACGATAGATTTTTTTCAGATGGGGTACGCGCCCGATACCTGGGACTCTTTGCATAAATTTCTTAAGAAACAAGGTATACACGAGAATGAAATGCTGGACGCCGGTGTGATTTCAGAGAAAAGTTCGGGAACCGGATATTTAGATAAGTTCCGCGGAAGGGTAGTCTTTCCCTTCAAGGGAATAGACGGGAATGTTGTTGGTTTTAACGGTAGGACTATATTGGATCGTGAACCGAAATACATGAATACTGCTGAAACTGCGGTGTTTCACAAAAGCACGTTCCTTTTTAATTTGGTAAACGCCAAAATAGACATTAAAAAGCTCGGCGCCGTGATTGTTGAAGGACAGATGGATGTTATTAGTGCGTATCAGGAGGGGATAAAGAACATTGTTGCCTCTTCCGGGACTGCTTTGGCAGAGTCTCAGCTCAAAATTTTGCAAAGATACACCAACGACCTCACGTTCTGTTTTGATGCTGACTCAGCAGGCGTGCACGCTGTTTACCGCGCGGTAGAAATCGCCGAAAAGCTGGGTTTTAACATAAAAGTGACCATAATCCCTCCTCCGTATAAGGATTTGGACGAGGTTTTAAAAGCAGATCCTGAGAAAGCTAAAATTGCTATTCGGGATGCGGTGGATGTTTACGATTTTTATATTTCAAGTACGCTTAAGGTTAATAGCAAAGAGTCGGCTCTCGGTAAAAAGCTTATTTTAGAAACCTTGGTTCCTGTTTTCTCGAAGATAAATAACCCGGTTATAGTTGATCACTACTCGAAAATGTTGGCAACAGAACTAGGTTTGTCCGAGGACACCGTAAGCACGATGTTTAAGGGAGGTTCTCTCGGAGGATACAGCGATGGGGCGGGGGAAGATGACGAAAAACTACCGCTTCTTTCCAGAGACAACCCCGAAGGTTATTTTCTCGCCCTTTTATTAAAGGCGGATATTGACATAATGCGTGAATACGGGTATAAAATGGACGTTGAGGATTTCATAAACCCTATAGTGGTTAATATCTATGAGGCCTTAGTTGCCTACTTAAAAGAAGACAGAAAATCCTTCAACATTAAACAAGTCATAAAAAAGGCCGAGGAAGGCTATCATGACAATATTTCGGAACTTTACCTATGGGATTTTGATGGTATTATTGAGGTTAACTCCCCTCAAATCCTTGAGAGGGAAATCGATAGTGTCTTTAAACGTATTAAAAAAGATTCTGCTAAAAGAGCAGTTAGGATCTTAACGGAGAAGATAAAGGTTGCGGAACTGGAAAAAGATTGGGATCTGGTTCTAAAACTAACAAAAAAAGTAGAAAAACTTAAAAAATTGTTTTTGTAGTGTATTAATTTTCCTAATTATTAAACTTTAAACATGGTAAAAAAATCTAAAGAGTCTGAAGAAAAAAAAGGCAAAGGTGCGATAAGCGACGCAGTCATTTCCCGTCTTGTAACTAAAGGAAAAAAACAAGGTTTTCTCACACTGGACAATATACTTGAATTGTTTCCCCAAGCCGAAGAAGAGCTTGAAACACTCGATTTTCTTTACGAGAAACTAGTCGATGCCGGAGTTGATGTGTTCGACGTGACCTCCGAAAAAGAAGCCGAGAAAATACACAAGTTTGAAGACATCGATCTTTCACAGATAAAACTTGATAAGACGGTAAGCTCCGATCCGGTAAGGATGTACCTCAGAGAAATTGGCAACTACAGTCTTTTAACTTCCCTGGAAGAAGTTGATTTAGCAAAAAAAGCCGAGGTAATAAGATACAAAAAAATGATTAAGGACATGCAGCACGAGGGCAATAAAAAACCCAGTCCAAAAGACATTTCTAAAGAAATGGGACTCAAGGAAAGGGAAGTGAAGGAAATAGAAGCATTTTCTCACGGCACAAATGATAAAGAGGGAGCCCGTGCTCACGAAATGTTAATAAAAGCCAATACCCGCCTTGTTGTTTCAATTGCAAAAAAACACATGGGCAGAGGGCTTCAGTTCCTCGATCTTATTCAGGAAGGAAACATGGGATTAATGAAGGCGGTTGATAAATTTGATTGGCGAAGGGGTTTTAAATTCTCAACCTACGCAACATGGTGGATAAGACAAGCCATCACCAGAGCTATTGCAGACCAGGCCAAGACAATCCGTGTTCCCGTTCACATGGTGGAAACAATCCACAAGTATAAGAAAATCGAGCGCGAACTCGAGCAAAAATTTGAAAGAACACCGACCCCCGAAGAAGTAGCCAAGGTTATGGGAATAGAACCCGAGAAAGCTCACGACATTGTAAAAATCGCTCAGGATGTTACTTCACTGGAAACTCCCGTAGGAAAAGAAGAAGATACCAGACTAAAAGAATTCATTGAGGACGAAACTACACTGTCTCCTTTTGAGGCGGCCAGCCGGGAATTATTAAAAGGACACATCGACGAAGTTTTGCAGTCCTTAAATCCGAGAGAAAGAAAAGTTTTGGAACTGAGGTTCGGATTAAAGGACGGGCGTACCCGCACACTTGAGGAAGTAGGCAAGGAGTTCGGTGTTACCCGCGAAAGAATCCGACAAATAGAAGCCAAAGCGTTGAGAAAACTAAGACATCCTTCGAGAAGTAAACGTCTAAGGGATTACCTTTAGTTTAAAAAGGGAATCACACGCGAAACGGGTAATGGTTTCTTATCTAAATTTCTGTATATAAACACGTCCGATAGCGGTATCAAGCTCGGTTTTGATAAAGTGAAGTCTTTCGCAAGCTCAAACTTTTCCTTAGAAACCAAAGTATTGGAAAATTTATCCCACCTTTTGTAATATTCGGGGTAAGCTCCGCCGACCTCCGGTTTTTTGTAATTTTCCATCGGCCTTGAGGAGACAATCACATAATCGTAATAAGCCGGATTTTTGGGGTAAAAAAGTTCGGCGTTTTTTGAAGAGTAAACCTCGTATTGATAAACTTTTGCTCCCGGCAACTTGTTCATCGGGTCCAATCCTTCCTCAGTGTAGACAAGTTTTGTTGTAAGTGGGGGAGTGTTTTCCTGCGCCCATAAATAGGCTTCGGACTTGGGTGTCCACCTTTGAAACTGAGTTAATAAAAGTGCAGGGAAATATAAATAAAATCCCAAAGTAGTAAAAACTATTAAGTAGGACAGTTTGTCGTTAATTTTACTTCTGAGTTTTTCTATACCCCGAGCTGAAAAATAAAGAACCACCGGCAAAATCGGAAGAAGCCACCTGTCTATTCTTCTGGATTGTACGGAGAAGAAAACCAGGTAGAAAAGAATATTAAGTATCAGGAACAGGTCAAATTTTTCTTTTCTCTTGGAAAATATCCCGATTACCGACAAAAACAAAACGGCAGGAGTAACGATAAAACCGAGAGCGTAAATGTATTTAAAATAACCATAGTCTACGGAATCGAAGACAAGACCGCCTTCTTTAAACACCATTTCATAAACTCTGTAAACAAAATCCTGAACGAAAATAAGAGAGAACGGGTTGGACAATATGAATGCTCCAAAAGTTATAAATAGCAAAGCTACTACGTTCCTAAATTGCCCCCTCTTATAAAAGACCCAGACAAAAAGGGGTAGCGTTATAAGAGAAGTGATTTTAGTACCGATGGCTAACCCTAGAAATATTCCTGTTAAAACCGTAAGCAGCGTATCATTTTTTTCTTTTTCAAGATAGAGAAGTGCTGTAAGAAAAGATAATGATATCAGCAGGGTTAGTATTATATCCGCGTTGATGTAATGAGCGTGTACTATTAGTTTCCAGTTTAGTGCGAGTAGAAAATACAGGAGTATTGAGAGTTTTGCACGTCTTGTTTTTTTGTAAAAGATAAATGTTATAACCGGTACGATCAGAAAACTTAATAGGGCATTGAAAACTCTCATTGCCACATACAAGTCGTACTTGGTTGCCGGGACCCCAAAAACATTCGATATTTTGCTGAATCCCATCGTAAAAATAGTAAAAAGGTAAGAGGGAAAAGCTCCGTAAACATAAGATATGGGAATCAGTTTGTAATAATCTCCCCCGGAGACGATTGATTTAATTTCGTACGTATATTTTATGGCAAGTTCTGCTATCTCGGGTTCGTCGGCGTAAAAACTGTGGGGAAGGCCGAATTCTATATGCCACAAACGCAGAAATATTCCAAGAGCGGAGATAAGAGTAATTATTATGATCGGGGCTGCTTTATGTTTCATACGTTGCCGGGTCTATGCTGAGTATATCAAAATTATCTTCCTGTTCTTCTACGGACAAAAAATGAAGTATAATTTTTCATATGGATAATGAAAAAAAGACTGCGCGGTGGACTATTGTCGGTGCCCTCATTTCCGGCGCTATCGTAGTTCTGGCTTTGAAATATTTCAGTAATTTGGAAGAGCTTCTTAAATCATCCGGGATCTTAGGGCCTCTGATAAGTGTAGGTCTATACGGTCTTTTTAGTGTTACACCGGTACCTACAGATTCACTTACAATCGTGAACGGCATGGTGTTCGGGATTCTTGGAGGAACTATTATTGCTACTGTCGGGAACACGGTCGCGGCATTGGTGGAATATTTCCTAGGCTTAAAAGTCAGGGACGCTACAGGGACAAAAGGTAAGACATTCACGATTCCGATAATCAAGAAAAAGTTTCCCGTTAACTCCGTTATGTTTTTAATCTTCGGAAGATTTCTGCCTGGATACGGTGGAAAAATTGTAAGCGTGCTTGGAGGAATGTATAAAATTTCGCTTTGGAAATACACGTGGACAGCGCTAGTCGCCAACTTCATAGGTGCCCTGATGTTTGCTTACGGAGGTCACTTGTTAAGACTGCTCGTTTTTTAAAAGCTTTTTCCCCGCCGAAGTTGAATTAAAAAATTAATACTGGATAATTAATTAATGGAAATCCTGCTCCGAGCGTTGGTGTATTTTTTAATGTTTATTGTCCTTTGGTTCGGATCGGGGTTGATTATTTCAGCAGTTGAAAAAGCTTCAAAAATATTGAAGATCTCAACTTTTGCTCTATCCTTTTTTATACTCGGTCTTTTAACCTCCATTCCGGAATTAGCGGTGGGAGTAACTTCCGTTGTGGAGCACGACCCCCAGATTTTTGTGGGCAACCTTCTTGGGGGAATAGTTGTTATTTTCTTGTTAATAGTTCCCGTACTGGCGATATTCGGCAACGGAATAAATCTTAGTCACCGTATGGATAGCAAAGGGTTGTTGGCAGCGATGATAGTGTGTGTCGCCCCATCTTTGTTAGTAGCTGACAAAAGGGTAGGTGTTTTCGAGGCGATTCTAATGATTCTTCTGTACATTTCCACACTTTATATCGTTCAAAGAAAACAAAATCTTATAGAAAAAATTGAAACTATTCAAACCTCATTGAAATTGGACGGAAAGACACACGTTCTGAATGTGTTGAAAATTTTAATAGGACTGGTCCTGGTTTTTTTCTCAAGCGAGTATATTGTCAGAGAAACTGTAGCATTTTCAGTAATTGCAAAGGTTTCTCCGTTTTTACTGAGTATAGTGATACTGTCGCTCGGAACAAATTTGCCTGAATTTTTTCTTGCACTAAGAGGCATCAAACAAAATAAAAAAGACGTTGCTTTTGGGGATTACATAGGTTCGGCATCTGCGAACACCTTAATATTCGGGGGTTTAGTTTTTTTGAACGGAGGTACGGTTACGCTTACCAATAATTTTTTACAAAGCTTGGTGTTTATCCTAATTGCGTTAGTTTGTTTTTACTTTTTCGCGAGATCAAAAAATACAATTTCAAGGAAAGAGGGGATAGTTCTGGTTATGATTTACGTATGTTTTGTGGCTCTTGAATTCTGGGCAGCGTCTAACGGATAACAAAAAGCACCCTCGGCGTTTTACCATCAGGTGCCTTAATTTTTGTTAAAAGCTCAAGCTTTCTTTTTATCCAGCCTATCGAGTTTCAATAGTTTTACACCGAAATAAACCACGAGGGCTATCACGACGAAATCTATGAAAACATTCACAAAACTTCCCCACATTATTTTTGCTGTACCGACTTGAAGGTAAGCGCCCTGCAGGTTCTCGATGTTTTTTAACCCCGAGGCTAACAAAGGGCTGATGATGTCCCCCACTAAAGATGCAACTAGTTTTGACACCGCACCGCCCAAAATAAATCCGACCGCCAAACCTACGACACCTTGTTCTCTAATAAAATCTAAAAAACCTTTCATCGAAGATCACCTCCTAGCTTAAATCTCTGATATTTTTAGTATAGCAACTACCCCCATCGTAAAAAAAGCACCGGAGATTGGATAAACCAAATCAACGGTGCTTGCTACTACTCTTCTTTCGTCGTAGACGGGAATTTCAATCTAAGTTGTTTTGCTCCGGTGGATATAACCTGTGGCCACACTGTCATTCCGTCGTTAAAATCTATTCCGTCCGATGGTTCGGTAGCCATAAGGGGGCGGTCCGGCCTTAGTTCTGCGCACTGTTTGTTGTAGTCGCAGTATTTGCAACGTTTCTCGATGCGCATCGGAAAGGCCTCATTCTTTATTCCGTCAGCCACATGGCGCATTGTATATAGGAACTCTTGAAAGTCTTTCACGTTGCGGTATGTTTTGAATGCTTTCCCATCGCGTAAGTGATACCAGTAAAACGCGACGGGAAGTTTTCCATACACCTGGTAGTACAGCCAGTAATACGTTGTTATTTGAAGGTTCTCGTGAAGATCAAATTGGAATGCTGCAAGTTCCTCGTTTGTTATATCAGGGCGAAAATACCGCGGGTTGTACGATTCTCTACCTGTCTTTAGGTCAACGAGAACAACCGGATCATAACCGTCTATTAGTTTCCCGTTAATGATTAGTTCCGGTCTGATTTTGGCAATTGACTCGATCGAGATGGCTCTGATTTGATCAAAAATTCCGACAAACCAGACTTTCGGAAACATTCTGACCTTATATCTTTTTTCTACTTCCAGGGGCCGGGGTTTATCAATGTTTTCATTCCAGTAGTGTGTAACACACATCAAACCGGAAACTCCGAACTCATCATCCCTCTTTTTTGACTGTTCCCGCAATATCAGCCTGTTCTGTTCCAACGCCCCGTTCCACTTATAAAACCAGGCTCCCTGTGCTTTTTTCAGCGTGGAATAGTACAGGGGATTCTTCTTAGAGCTGTACATTGTCCGAACGAATTGATGTACGGTGGAACCCATAAGCCGAGGGTAATCGGTTTTTCTCTCACACTGCATTACATAATGGAGAAAGTAATATTTCGGACAGTTAATATAAGAGCCCGCTTTACTCATGCTTAGGGTAAGAACGCCTTGTTTAGCCACGTTTCCTCCTCTCCTTTTAGGTTGTGAAAGTGCTGATTTTGGCTACATTATTGGTAGCCCGGGGTAGTTGGGTAATACTATAGCATTTTGGGGCAAGTTTTTCGCCGGTTGCTCAGTTGGAAGGAATGTGAATTTCCAATAAAATAATGTAGATTAAGTAAAAGTCTTGGTCAGTTTTTTAGTGTAGCTATGTCAAAAATTACAAAAAGTCAGAAAAAATTTCTAAAATCGGCATACAAAAATACTCCTTTAGAGGAAATCTCAAAAAAGACAGGGCTTTCGCGGGAAGAGGTTTTGTCTTATATTAAAAAATCCGGAAAAGATGTGGGTAGAGTAATTGAAACTGTTTGGGCGGAAAACGAAAAAAATAAAATTAAATCGGTATCGGAAATTATTTCAATTCTCAAGGGTAGCAGGTTGATAATATTTGGACTTTTCGTTTTGGTGTCAGCGCTGTATTTTAATTCTCTGAGAGGACAGTTTGTAGCTGACGACATTTTAGGCTTTCGTGATAATCCGGACGTAAGGGATTTGGCCGGAGCTTTCCGTTCCATGAGAATTCAGTCTATTGTATACGCTCTGTCGTTTAGGTTTTTTGGTTTAAGTCCGGTACCTCTTCATATAGTTTCCATTTTCTATCATTTAATAAACTCCTTTTTGGTTTTTGTTTTGGGAACACTGTTGTTCGGAAAAAAAATCGGTACGGTTGCATCTTTCCTATTTGCATCATTTCCGGTTAATACAGAAGCTGTTTCATGGATATCGGCATCGAACTATTCTCTGGAGACAACCGGCTTTCTTACAATGGCAGTTTTTTATTACCTGTATAAAAACTCTCACAGAAAGATTTATATGTTGGGTGCGGCGTGGTCATGTGTTTTTGGGATATTTATGATAAGGAGTAACTTTGTAATATCTTTTGTGCCTTTGGTGTTTATTATTGACAGGTTCATTTTAGAAAAGAAAAGTTTTAACAGTTCATTAAAGAACATCGCAGTTTTTATTCCTTTAACATTTTTAAATTTTTTTTATAAACAAGGGCAATATAATAACAGGGTTTCGTATCTAGCAGGTTCCACGGAGGCAAACATTGACGCCGCAATGCCTTACTTTTACAGGTTTCCTTACACGCTTTACTCAAATTTTAAACTGCTTATTTTTCCTAAAAACCTTTCGATCTTTCATGAAGGAGATGTGTTAACGGACGCCAATTTATTTCTAATGTGGGTTTTTACATTATGTTTTTTCTTGTTGGTTCTCTACTTAAGAAAAAGAAAGCCTGAAATTTCAGGATTGTTGCTATTTGTGCCGGTCGCGCTTTCCCTGACTTTCAGTCCGGTTCTTATCTCAAGCTATTTTGCCGAAAGGTACTTGTATCTCGCTACCGTCGGGTTTTGTATGTTGATGGCAGTAATTATTGTGATGGTGGAGAAAAAAACCGGAATCAAATATCTAACACTTATTATCACCGCCGTGCTTTTGGTATTTTACTCAATTAGAGTAGTGACAAGAAACGTCGATTGGTCCACTCCGGAAAAACTTTGGTTGTCTACAATAAGCGTAGTTCCGAGCAGCCCCCGAGCTCACAAAGTTTTAGCCGATTATTATATTGAAAATGAAGATTTTGAAAACTCTGCCAAAGAAGCTGAGGTGGCATTAAATTTAAGGAACGGGGATTATCCCGAGGCACGCAATAATTTGGGGCTGAGTTACCTTAGACTGGGTATGCCGGATAAAGCAGAAAAGCATTTTTTAGAAAACATCAAAACACACCCCGGTATGTGGCAGTCATATTTTAATATGTCGGAAATTGAAGTTAACAGAAATAATTTGCAGGGGGCGGTTTTTTACCTAAAAAAAGCTTTGGAGTTAAACCCCAATCACGAGAAAGCCCGGTTTATTTTGGAAAAAATTCAGGAAGACTCGGGATTGTGACGCGGTTTGATTACTAAAGATTCTATAAGCCGGCGCGTAATCTTTAAGCTCCGGAAGATTAGTAGACAAAAAAAATGGACGAAAGGCTGACTATATTATCAACTTTTCGTCCATTAGGACCGCCACTCACCTCTGATGCGAGTACTTATTTATTTTTGAGATAACGCACAGTATTGTTTGGCTCACCTTATTGTCGCATCCGTACCCTGCATTTATCCGCGGTAGCAGGTAAGGATAAGCTCTGTGCAATCCTCCCGGTGTTACGGTGAAAGCTCCGGAATAACCTGCCGGTGCCAACCCGTTCATAATTGTTCGTGTAACGTTTCCTCCCGGGTAGATAAAGAAGAAAGGTTCGGTGCCAAAAAGATTCAGAACGTCCCTTCTACTCGGTCCCAGCTCGCCCGCAATTTGAGCGTAGACGCTATCGTTAACCGGGCTAAAGGGCGAAAACGGATCTATTAGAATTGCCGGGTGTGTGCGGGAATGCGAAACAGGGTACACCAGTCCCTGTTCTTGGCCCCGCCTAATATTGGCGAGTAGGTCAGGCTTCGCGGACGGCGCGGTCAACCCTCCTGAAACTATGCCTAACCACACTTTGGGAGATCCGGGTATTCCGCTGCCCCCGCCGTAAGTTTTGAGCACGTCGTTTACGCCCATTTTTTCAGGATCGTTCCAGGAATCATCGATGGTTATGATCGCGTATTTTTCCCTGCACACGCGTGTTTTCATGTCCTGCGCAAATTCTTCAGGAGTGGGAAAGTAATAACCTACTTCAACCAGATACCAAACGATTTTGTCAAAAGTATTGATATCGGTTGTGATTCCGTAACCGTCAGTTACATCTTCCGGTTCAGCTACGATTTTGTGGTACATCAGCGCGATACTCCCCGGGCAGTTTATTGTACCGTCGTCGAATGGCGCCAACTCAGGTGTTTTGACAGTAGTAGTTTCGGCTACCGGGTAAGGAGTCTCCTCAACTTCTCCTTGATACCCAAAGGACAGTATAAAAAGCACAATCGCCAGTGTGTGTAGATGCATTTCTCCTCCCCTCAATGTGTTTTCAAAGTGTGCCGATAGGGCTATTGGTTGGCTATTATTTCGGTAAGCAACCCGTCCGGAAATACAAAAATATCTGAGTACCCGCCTTATTTATTGAGTTGCAGGGGAGTTTACACTATTGCCGGGGAGCACGCAAGGAGACTGAGTATTTGTTATTTACCTTTTTCTGCTACCGGAATTGCGCTTATGGTTAAATGCGTCGGTCATCTTAAATCAAAATCCTCCGTATAAATGCTCCCTGGTTTCACACCCTTGGATTTTAATTGTGATTTTAACCCGTCCATCATTGGTTTCGGCCCGCATATAAGAAAAAATTTATGACTTAAGCTTTTAAGATCGGACTCGATGGTTGCTACGCTGATTTTTCCCCGAGTGTTGGAGAGCCAAACCTTATAATTAAATGCGCTATGTTTTTCCGAAAGCTTTTTAAACCTGTCATTGTATAAGGCTTCAGGTTGTTCATGCACACTGTAGTATAGGGAAACATTTTTTCCTGCTTCCAAAGCTCTTTCCACGGCTTCCACAAAAGGAGTGACTCCTATCCCACCCGCAATAAAAACGAGGTCAGAATCCGTATTTAATTTTTTATAAACAGCGCCAAACGGTCCAACGATTTCAACTGTATCGCCCTTATTTAAATTTCCCAAAGTGCGGGTGTAGTCCCCAAGTTTTTTGATTGAAAAAATGACTTCACCCGCATCGTTTACCTCGACTATAGAAAAAGGATGCTCTTCTTTCGTTACATTCTTATTATCAAGGACTTTTATAAAGGCGTACTGTCCCGGTCTGATGTTCACGGATTTTTCCTCGGGGGATAAACTCAAATTAACGACCTCCCCCTCTGTGCTCAACCCCGAAACCCGGTAAATATATTTTCCGGAAACTTTCTTGTACAAAAACTGTTTATAGATAAAAGCAGCACCGCCCGCGATTAAAAGAAATTTCATCCAAAGACCTAGTAATGTATTTCCGGATACGTCACTTTCAATATTAAGGACGTGGAGTAGCGCAAAGAGTAATACCGCCCCCATAAAGGTATGCGTGAATTTCCAGATGTTATAAGGAAGTTTAATAAAAAGGGTAAGGACAATCAGCAGTATCAATAGATATATTGCAAATATTCCGTAATTATACGAACGAAGGTCTCCGGGGATAAGGTAGAGCGTTGTTGAACTATCATTAAAAAAAGCTTTCAGAACCAGAAGCGCCGGGTGGTTTATGAGAAAGAGAAAGCCCGTAGTTCCTATAAAATGATGTACTTTGTAGGCATTACCGAGACCGTCAAAAAGATGTTCTACAGACCGGGCACGTGAGCTTAGCACGAAGGACATGCTAAAAAGCGCAGTTCCTATGATTGCTAAAAATTGACTGAATAGCAGTAGGGGATTTGTTGTGATTAAGTCTCCCGGTTCTTTCGCCAGCATAAATAATGCAACGGTAATAAGGAGAATGAGGATTATTAGTATATTTCCTTTGTGTTTAAGGTTCATTGGACTAGAAAGCTAATTATACTATTGGTATCTGACATACCAAAATGCGGAAGTAGCAGGTAATTTTTTATCCCCACCAAATTTCTTTGATTGTTAGTGTTGAATTTTTTGTAGAGAACGTCTTGAGGATCAGCTTCTTTATTTCTTCCCTGCTCCATTCTTTAAAGCTAAAGATATCGACGCTTATTTTGTTAGGGGCACCGAAAGCTTGAACTGTGACGCGGGAAACATCCGTCACCCCTAAAGCTGAGTAACTTGGACTTTCGGGGTGTTCATTTGGGTTGACCGGATTTTCAAATACGTGCATCCCGACTTGAGTCGAAATTTTCTGCAGAGTATTCGTTAGAAATTTATTGTCGCTAATTTTTTCATTGCAGTTATCTATAACGTAAATTCGGTGATATTTTTTTATCTTCATAACAAGTTTAACTGAGGCTTTGTGAGGACAGGACTTTATTTAGAAGATTAACATTAGCACGGCTGCAATAGCCAGGAAGGCGATTGCAAACGGATAACGTGCGATGAAGCGTTTTATGGCTATAATAATTACTGACATTAGGTTAATAATACAGCAAAATAATATTTTTGCTGAAGAAGTAAATGACCTAAACGCCCGTTTTTAAAAAGCACACCAACACTTTTCAAAAAGTAACAAGAAAATCAGAAAAAAGTTGCTTAAAGGTTAAGCAGCAAGCTTTTCTGAATCTGCTTTACTTAAGAATTTGAAGAGCTTCATACCGTTGTATACTGCTTTCGCAGCTTTTCTACCGTTTTCAAGTGTTACTATTTCGATCTCACTATCCGGAATTTCAACTTTTTCTTTTGTTTTAAGATTATAAAATTGTATATTTACCACCTCGCTTACTATCCTTAAGTTTATCAGGAAAATAGGATTTAGTTTAATGTTTCCGTTTAACAGGAAAGGATGAGTGAAAAACCTTGGATATACAAAAAATCGCTTAGTTTTTGTGTCTAACAAGTAAAATAACGCAAATAAAAGATAAGGTGCGCGAAGGCTGCCCGAGAGAACGACGTTCTCTTACGTTACATTCCCGTTTAGTTTCGTTATCAGAAATCACTAAAAGTGCCATCAAATGTAAATACCTGTCTTGCTTGTTCCGAACCTATATTAATTGACTTTAAAATAAAAATAAGCTTATGATTAGACTATCTATATGAAAAGACTGCGTTTTATCTCAGTTTTTGTAATCTTCGCAGCATTTTGCTTTCCTACCTTTGCCGCTAGCTATTATGTTTCTCCTTCAGGAAACGATTCAAACCCAGGTTCCCAGACACAACCCTGGAAGACCATAAATAAGGCTGCCGGCATAGCAACAACAGGTGACACAGTCACTATAGCGGCCGGCGTTTATAATGAGAATGTAACTTTTTTTAGGTCGGGCGTATCCAGTTATCCAGTAATATTCTCCGGAACCTCCTCTCCGAAGATAGTTGCCTCGAATACAACAAACACCTCTTGCCTTTCCTCATCTAACGCATGTATTTTGGGATCAGTCACCATACTCGGAAGTAATGTGACCTTTAAAAACATGGAAGTCGCCGGTCCGCCGACGAAACCCGGCACAGTACCGGGAATTAACGTAAAGGGTAATAACAACGAAGTAAGTGGAAATTTTGTCCATAACTCCTGGAAAGACGGAATTTATGTAAATCCGGGGACATCCACGAATAAAATACTGAACAACCACATCACCTACGCATCTATTTCAGCCGGTATATATTTCGAGGGATCTAACCATCTGATACAGGGAAACACAATCACACACAGTGTCACCAGACAACCCGATCGTTCGGCACCTGTGGGGGCAGTTGATCCGGACGGCATTAGGTTTTTTGGATCAGGCACAACTGTAAAAGGTAATACTATAAAAGACATCTATCTCGATGAAAGCCCCGAGTCTGACGATCCTCATTCCGACTGCTTCCAAAGCTGGGGGCCCGCTTCAAATATCATTTTTGATGGGAACTTCTGCGAGCTTGAGAGTTCAACAACATACGTTAATCCCATGGTTAAGCTTCTTATGTTATCAGGATCGTCGACAAATGCTGTCAGTAACATAAAAATAATTAATAACGTTTTTGTTTCTAAAACTACGAAAGTATTATGGAATCCGATTCAGCTGGGAAGTGAAGCTTGTTCCGCGGCCGATCCTATGAAAGATGTAACCATCGCTAACAACACTTTTGTTCACACCGGTAGTCTGTCTTCCAGTTTCGCTATACTCATGAGATGTGTGGATACAGCAAACGTAAAAAACAACATTTTCTATAACTATTCCACATCCTCGTATCCTTACATATACCAAGACCGAAGCAACAATCTAAATGTATCTATCTTCAATAACTCCGTTTTTAACACCAGCGGCGCAGTTCCTAAAAACGGACCGTACCCCGGAGACAATATTTCAGAAACATGGATGAAAAACCCACAACTCGCAGACGTAGCTAATCTGGATTTTCACTTAACTTCTGTTTCCCCACTTATAAACAGAGGCACAACCATACCGGGCATAAGTTATGATTTCGATAATATTGCACGTCCTCAGGGGAGCTCATTCGATATTGGAGCTTTTGAGCACGCAGCCCCTGATTCAGGTTCGACCGGAGGAAGTACATCACCGTCAGGTGATACCATTACCGTTTGTGGTACCGGGTGTAATTACACCACTATTCAAGCTGCCGTAAACACAGCTCAGCCCGGTAAAACCATTGAGGTGCAATCCGGAGTTTACAAAGAATCTGTTTACATACCTGCCGATGGTACTTCATCATCTTGGATTACTTTAAAAGCCAGGGATGGGGACGAAGTTTGGATTGATGGCGGACAGCTGGGAAATGTATCCAACATCAACCTGAATAATCATTCTTATTGGAAGATAGTAGGTTTAAAAATGAGATTAGCTGCCCAAGGCTCTTCGTCCGCTGCTGACGGTCCCGCAGACGGGGTAACTATTGCTTCAGGAGGACATGATGTTATTTTACAGAAACTGACCATCGAAGCTCCCAATGGTGACGGAATAGATCTCAGGGGCGCGAACTATAATATTCAGCTGCTTGATAATGAAATATACGATATGAGAATAGATAACCCCAATTGGGAAGGCGATGGTCACGGGATTCATGTTTTGCAACAACGGGGGACTGCTTCCAGCCACGATATATTGGTTAAAGGCAACTATGTTCATGACTCACACGGGAAAGCCTGTCTTGCTCTGAGCGATTATTCAGCTTTGAATGCACCGGCGCCGACGAACGTTATTTTTGAGTATAACGAGGTTAAGGATTGCACCAACGGTATCAAAATAAACGCAGACGGCATTTTTAGATACAACCTAATTGTCGATACTAAAAAGTACACATCGGGGGTAGAGAAACCGGACAGTTGTTTTCAAGCATTTACGCACGACAGTGAAAATAATGTCAGAAAAGCCCAAATTTACAACAACACTACTGTCGGGTGCAACAACGCCTACAACTTTGATATGACCTACAACGGGGGCAGTCCCACACAAACCTATACTGTGTTCAAAAACAACATCGCTTACAACCCGACAACCTACTTTGTGAGAGCAAGCAATACTAATTTTAGCAGCTACGGGAACAACCTTTTCTATAAATACGGAGGCTCCGCTGTTTACAAAGGATACATAGTTCAGAATACGGATATAGTAAATTCGGACCCGATGTTTAATTTTGATTACACTCTAAAAACCGGCAGCCCCGCTATAGATAAAGGTTCTGTAATTTTAACTACCCTATCTTTCTCAGGCAGCGCACCGGATATAGGAACTTTTGAATACTCTTCTTCTATCACGCCACCACCCCCGACTGCAAAAACAGGAGATGCTAATGCAGATGGTAATGTTGATGAATCAGACTACTCAATATGGTCGGCTAACTATGGCAAATCAGTTACTTCGGGTGCTTCGGCCGGTGATTTCAACTTGGATGGTAAAACCGATGGAATTGATTATGTTATATGGCTTATAAATTTTGGTAAATAATTATGGAACAAGATATTAACAATCAAACAGTCAAAACGTACTGGGGAAGAATGGTCGATGGTTTAATAGATTATTACCATAAAATACCTGAGGGACAGAAAAAATTCATAAGAAGGGGGTTGCTGATAAGCCTTGCGTTGTATAGCTCACTTTTCACATGGGCAAATTTAACTGAGCCGGAAGTTTCAGGCGTAACTGTGGGGGCAGAGCTATCGTTCAATCTATCACCTAGCCAGATTGATGTTACCAACGGTCCCCAAAACATTGAGATTAAAGTTACTTCATCTACTCAAGTTTCTTTCATACACCTAGAGCTTGTGTTTGATAAAAGCAAAGTAAATGTATCATCAACCCCTGAAATAACAGGTCCGCTGACAAGAATCATTACTGTTACTTCATCAAGTATGGCTAACAGCACGGGGAGGCTACAGGTAGTCTTAGCTCTCGATCCTGCGTATAGAAATTCTCCCCCAAGCGGTGGATTTTCTATAGCTAATATTCCATTCAAATCTGTTACATCCGAAGAGAATGTTACGACAAATATTACTATCGATGATTCTGTTTCAACTGTAGTAAAAGCAACAGGATCAAAAACACTATTTTCTTTGTATGGAACTACGGTAACCATCAACCAAACATCTAGTACCGAGCCACTAGTTCCTCCTGTCCCATCCGAACCCCCTGTGATTATTAACACGTGTTCTGAATACTGCGTGAGCAAAGGGTATTCTTCTGGTACGTGCAGAAAAAATAGTGGCCAATGTCGAAAGAATAATGAAACTTCTTTAAGCGAGGGAAACGGCTATTGTACATCATATTCCGCGCCAAATTGCTGTTGCTTTAAGTAAGAAACCTGTCGTTACCTGCTTATTTTTCTCAAACAAACCGAGACAAAGGATAAAGAAATGTCGAAAGTTGAAGATGCTGATTTAGTCGGTAGTTTACGCAAGGTAGAAAAGGTTAGAGTAACGTTTAACTGGCTCCCCATCGTGCGTTATCTTCGAAATTATTATGTTAACAAATGTTAAGGTTTTGGCTCGCCATACAGGGCTTTTAAGAAAAAGAAAATACTGTTGGAAATTTTAGTTACAGATAGTTTGGAATTTTGAGATGTGCTAAACTAGCAATAGTGAAGCCCATGAATACTGTTTGGAGAATTGTACAGATTCTTGTTCGCATGTTTTTCATAATTATTACTTTGTTGGTTTTACTGCTACTTTTATATAGGTATGTGTTATTCCCTAACGATTCGATATACTTTGCCGGGGGTTGTTTTGTCCGTGAGTCAAAGTACGGTTGGCCAATCACTTTTTACACAGTAGTCAGGGAATGTTTTACGTGTTGTGAACCTAGAGTGACCTACCCAATAAAAACATTAAACTTAGGAAGTTTGATTTTTGATGTTGCTTACCTTTTTTCTGCACTCTATTTTATTCGTACGTGCTTCAAGTCAATCCAAGATAAAAAATCTAAACGTAATACTAATAAATCGATTGAGACATCTTCGCTACCATCAAAATTATGATGTTACTAAACGTTGATATTTTGGCTCCCCGTCGTGCATTATCTTCGAAATTATTATGTTAAGAAATTTTGACGATTAAAACATTGGGCAGAATTTTGCAGGAGAAATGCGTCGGTTTTCAATAAGCGTTTCCTTACTGCACACAATGGGACTATTATCTTCTTTACATTTGCCTGTTGTTTGTCCCGTTGTGGTAATGATGCATCCTCCTTTACACTCTTTTGAATTTGTACACAACCTACCTCCATCTTTATAGGATACTATGCAAATACCACCGACTGACCAACCATAAAATGAGTACTCACCCCCACGTACCTGACATATTAATGGTGCTATTCTAGGGTATATACGTATAAAGATGACAAGAGCCAAATAGACTGCGATAAGAGTCACTAATATTACTAATAGTATTTTTAATAGTTTCTTCATCTAAGTTTAATTTTATTATGAATGTCTATGTAAAATAAAGTCTTTAGTTGACGTGGAACCGTACGGACTTGTTCCGGATTTTAAGAGTCTAATAAAGGCTGATAAGGTTCGTATAACATCTACTTGGCTCCCCCGGGTGGATTCGAACCACCAACCTGCCGATTACATGTGATCCGTTTGTTTCCAAACAGCATGGACTATCTCATCATCTTTTGTGTTAGTACGCAGTAAGATGTCGGGCGCTCGAGGGTGTAATCACCTAGTCTCTGCACCTTTTTATGTATATCCGGGCGTGGCATATACATAAACTTGGCTCAGGATTACCATATCCATCGAAAATTCGATAGAGTTAGGTTTCCCTGAGTTCACCCGATTTTTCAACCGTCGTTACCGACGGAAGCTGCACTATTCCGCTATGGATTTCTTTGTGACAGTTTGAGCAGACTAATAAGCACTTCTCAAGCTCTTTTTTAATTGCTTCCCAGCTTCTTGTTAGTCCTCTACACGAAAGACCGAAATCTTTCTTTTCGCCTTCTTTGTGATGAAACTCGAGTGCCGCCAGGCACTTTTTGTAACCACAAATGTTGCAACTATTTCCCAAGTATTCGACCGCGAGCATTTTCAGCTTTCGTCTCCTTTTAGAGACGGCGAGGCTGATATAACGAGCCCTGTCAGAATACTTTCGGGTTTCCTTCGTCACAAAATATTTATACAATATCCACAACGGTTGTCAACGTACAGTCGGACGCTCTACCATTGAGCTACAGGGGAACGAAGCACAGAAATAGTAACATAACCGCTTTGGGCCTTCAATAACCGATTATTTTTCTATATTAGTGGAGATTACGGATTTTCCTGAACCACGTCCTTGGCCGGATTTTTACCAACCTCTCTCAGCACAAAAACTCCCATAACCAGGTTTACCGCTAAAAACCAATAAGTAAGGGGCAGTTGAAGATTAATCAGGCTAAACACCGTGTCTATAAGCACAGGGAGAGTCATGGTGTGGAGAGCAACTCTGAAAGCATTCTTGTAAGAAACGCCGTTCTTCAGTGCCTTTCCTAACATAAACAGCAGACCCCCTATCACCAAAAGATAGGCGCCCCTAAAAATGGAATAGTAGACCATAAGCCCCGCGAATACCGGAATTATGAGAATTAAGGGTAGAATCCAGCCGGATACCTTACGGATGTCGCCAATGGCTCCAATTACCTTCCCTTTGTCTAAAGTAGCGTCAGGCAAGTCTTTGAGTGGGTAAACCCCGGGCTCTCCGGCCTTTTTAACCAGCATATTTTTCTGGTTCACCAAAATGGCTGTATTGTATTTCTCAAGATCTTCGACGGTTCCGTTTTTGTCCAGAACAACAAGATTTTCGGGAAGTTTTTCTTTATCCTCAGTTTCATAAGTACCCGGGAAGGGTATTACCAAGGGCTCGGGTTTATTTATCTCCCACTCCCCGGCTTTTATCGTGAAAACCAGGTCGTCCGGATACACCTTCTCTGCTTCTGATAGAGCATTTTGAAAAGTACCCCTGATTTTAGGGGCTTCTATAAAGTAGGTTCCGACGGACGTAATAAAGGCCGCTATTAGAACCAGAACCACGTAGTATTTTAAGGAAAATTCAAAGGGTGTTTTTAGAATTTCATTATAGTATTTGGGAGAAAAGATGCTTTTATATGCGACGTAAAAAAATGCTTTAATCTTTTTCACCTAGGTATTTTAACATGACCCATCTCATAAGCAGTATTGGCCGTCGGAGCGCCTTCGGTTGACTTCACAAGTCATATAGACTAATATCTATTTATTATGCCAGAAACCCCGTGTGTAAAGTGTTTCGGTACCCTTGGTGTCGGATCACGCATGAAAATATTTGAATATTTGAGGAATACCGGTAAATCCACGGTTGGTGAGATAGTTGAGTTCGTAAATCTGACTCAGCCCACCATCTCTTACCACCTGAAGGAAATGAAAATGGCGGGATTACTTGAAAGCGACAAGTCCGGCAAAGAAGTCTTCTACTCGATCAGGAGAAAATGTCCTTCCCGTAACGGTGATTGTGTTCTCAATAAGGTAAAACTTTCTTAATGATTTATTCCCTCGAAATAAAAAACTTAAAATCAGGAGTTGAGCAAAAAGAGATATTAAAAGGCGTAGATCTTGCGCTAAAACCTAAAGAAGTTCACGCGTTAATGGGTAGAAACGGTTCGGGTAAAAGTACGTTAGCCCAGACTTTAATGGGAAGCCCGACTTACGAAGTAACCGGAGGTTCTGCGAAAGTTTTTGGTAAAGACATTTTAAAAATCGACACCACGGAACGTGCAAAAACAGGGTTATTTTTATCTTTCCAGTATCCAAGTGAGATACCGGGTGTGAAAGTGTACAGCTATTTAAGAATGCTTCACAACAAATCACATGAAGATAAATTGTCCCCCAAAATGTTTAGAGAATATTTAGAAAAGAAAATGGAACTTCTGGAAATGGACAAATCTTTTGCGGACCGTTTTTTAAACGAAGGTTTTTCCGGCGGCGAAAAAAAGAGAATGGAAATGTTGCAGATGTTAATGCTCGAGCCGAAAGTTATTATTCTTGATGAAGTAGACAGCGGCCTGGATATAGATGCAATCAAAATTGTTTCCCGGGCGGTAAATTATTTAATCGCGGAACACAGTTCTTCCGTGCTACTTATAACTCACTACTCCAGGATTTTAAATTACATCAAGCCCGACTTTGTTCACATAATGCTTGACGGGAAAATCGTTAAGACAGGTGGAGAAGAAGTGGCGTCTCATCTGGAGGAGTACGGTTACAGTAGTTCCGAACTGCATGTTCCTGCAGTAAAGCATGAAGAGTAATCAAATAAAAGACATCCGTGAAACCTACGCTGATAAGTTCGGTTTCAACATGCCTGAGCAACCCTTTTCGAAGGTACAGAAAGGTTTATCCGAAGACGTGGTCAGGCAAATATCTAAGAGCAAAGGTGAACCGGAGTGGATGCTGGATTATAGACTCAAAGCTTATGAGGCTTTTACAAAAAAACCGATGCCGGAATGGGGAGCCGATCTTTCACACATAGATTTTCAAAATATTTATTACTACATTAAACCCGGAGATGTTGAAAAGAGAACCTGGGATGATGTACCGGAAAATGTTAAAAAAACTTTCGATAGGTTGGGAGTTCCTCAGGCTGAAAGAGAATACCTTGCGGGGGTAAAAGCCCAGTATGATTCCGAGGTAGTTTATTCTTCTCTGATGAGCGAACTTGAAGAGGAAGGTGTGATATTTTTATCAACCGATGAAGCCCTGAAAAAATACCCTGAAATTTTTAAAGAATATTTTGGAAAAGTAATTCCGTCTGCAGACAACAAATTCGCGGCATTAAATAGTGCTGTCTGGTCGGGCGGATCTTTTGTTTATATTCCGAAAGGCGTAACTGTGAAACGTCCTCTTCAAGCGTATTTCAGAATAAATGCAGAAAGTATGGGGCAGTTTGAGAGAACATTAATAATTGCCGAAGAAGGCAGTTTTGCAAACTATGTTGAAGGTTGTACGGCTCCTGTTTATTCATCGGATTCACTCCACGCGGCTGTGGTGGAAGTTATAGTAAAACCCGGCGCCCGTTTTAGATATACGACCATTCAGAACTGGTCCGACAATGTATACAACCTCGTTACAAAAAGAGCGCGCGTTGAAAAAGACGCGGTTATGGAATGGGTTGACGGGAACCTCGGTTCCAGAGTAACCATGAAATATCCCTCATGCTACTTAATCGGTGAGGGGGCGAGAGGAGAAGTTTTGTCTATCGCCTACGCCTCAAAGGGTCAGCACCAGGACGCCGGTGCAAAGATGATTCATGCGGCGCCCAATACTTCCTCCAGCATTGTTTCAAAATCGGTTAGTTTGCGAGGAGGAAGGACAAGTTACCGGGGTCTAGTTGATGTGGCGTTGTCAGCCCCAAATGCAAAATCCCGTGTGGAATGCGACGCTTTGATACTGGACTCAATTTCGGCGACGGATACTTTTCCGACAATGAGAATTAACGAGAGTAGCGCGAACGTGGAGCATGAAGCTACCGTCAGTAAAATCGGCGAAGAAAAATTGTTTTATTTAATGAGTAGAGGATTAACCGAGAATGAGGCGATGGGTTTAATAGTTTCCGGATTTATAGAGCCGATCGTCAGGGAACTTCCGATGGAATACGCGGTCGAATTAAACAGACTTATCGAACTCGAAATGGAAGGGAGCGTCGGATAATGAAAAGCGTGCTACTTGAAAAAAATCAAAATATTTCATTGTCTCCGACTGAAAACACACAATACATTTATTTAGTGCAGGGCGGTTCAGCTGAAGTGACAAACCTCGAACTTAATTTTGAAAAAGAAGGGGTTGCCTGTGAAATTATTGTGTTGGGAAAAATGCACGAGGGACAATCGGTAGAACTTACAACCACATCGCGCCATCTCGTTCCCAATACTTCCTGTGTAACTAATTATTATGTGGCTTTAGAAAATTTATCTTCTTCCAACTACGTGGGAAAAATAATCATCGCGAAAAAAGCTTTTCAAACGAATTCGTATTTAAATAACAAAACTTTAGTTATAGGGGAAGGCACTAAAAACATAACCCGCCCTATTTTAGAAATTGAAGCTGACGATGTTAAAGCTTCCCACGGATCAACTACAGGAAGGGTCCGCGAAGATGATGTTTATTATTTGACCAGCAGGGGTCTGACCAAAAAAGAGGCCGAAGAGGTTATAGTAGAAGGATTTTTCGAGAGTGTGGTGGCGAAAATTGAGGCAGGGGTTGTTAGAGAAAAAGTTCGGGTTGGAGTAAAATCTTAATACCATGAACATAGAAAAGATTAAAAAGGATTTCCCAATTCTTGAAAGAAAAATAGGGCTAAACGACCTTGTCTATTTGGATAACACAGCCACGACTCAAAAACCCTTGCAGGTAGTAGAGGCTCTCAAAGATTATTATTTTCAGCACAACGCCAACATTCACCGGGGAATTCACACCTTGAGTGAGGAAGCTTCGGAAATGTACGATAATGCGCGTAAAACCGTCGCGCAATTTATAAACGCTATTTATCCGGAAGAAATTATTTTTACCCGCGGTGCGACCGAATCACTAAATATGGCAGCTTTTTCGTGGGGAATTCCGAATTTAAAAAAAGGCGACAAAATCTTACTGACGGGATTTGAACATCACAGTAATTTAATTCCTTGGCAGATTGTGGCAAAAAACACCGGAGCGGAATTGAAATTCGTAAAGATTGGATCCGCAGGTATCGTTGATATGACCGAATTTAAAAATGCTTTAACTCCCGATGTGAAGTTAGTGTGTGTTGCCCACGCCTCAAATGTTTTGGGAACAATTCTGGATATTAAAGAAATATCCAAAATGGCACACGCTGTCGGTGCTTTGGTTTGTGTCGACGGAGCCCAGGCCGTGCCTCATATGCCGGTTAATGTGCAAAGTTTAGGGTGCGATTTTTACTCTTTTTCCGGACATAAAATGCTGGGACCTACGGGAATCGGTGTTTTGTATGTTAAGAAAAGTGTGATGGGTCAAATGGTTCCCTTTCAGTTCGGCGGTGGAATGATCAAGGAAGTTTCCTTAACAGATGCAAGCTGGGCGGATGCCCCGGAAAAATTTGAAGCAGGTACGCCGGACGCTGCCGGTGCAATCGGATTGGCTGCTGCGATAGATTATCTTACTGCGCTCGGTATGGATAAAGTAAGAGAACACGAAATCGAATTGGGAAAGTATGCAATCGAAAAACTAACGGCAATCGAAGGAATAAAAATACTCGGTCCCCTTGATCCGGAAAAAAGAACGGGATTAATCTCATTCTATTCCGAAAAAGTTCATGCCCACGACATAGCTTCGGTGCTCAACAGTTTCGGAGTTGCCGTAAGGTCGGGACACCACTGCGCGATGCCTCTGCACAAAGAATTAGGATTACCCGCTACAGTGAGGGCGTCTTACTACATTTATAATGATTTTTCGGATATTGATAAGTTGGCTGAGGGAGTCAAAAAAGCACTGACAATGCTTTCATAAATATGGATGACATATACCAAGAGGAGTTGATGGATATTTATAAAAATCCTGCAAGACGGGGTTCTCTTGATGACGCTAATGCCTCAACTTCGCAATCAAACCCGATGTGCGGGGACGATATTAGTGTGCAGTTAAAAATAGAGGACGGAGTTGTTAAAGATGCAAAATTCCACGGAAGTGCGTGTATGGTTAGTATAGTTTCCAGCGAAATTTTATTGGATTATTTGGTGGGTAAAAAACTGGAAGAAGTTAAAAGTATTTCAAAAGAAAAACTTCTTGAAATGTTAAATCTTAATCTCACTACCAGCCGTATCGGTTGTGCGACCCTCGCTCTGGGAGCAGTGCAAAAAGCGGTAACAGGCTATGAAGAAAAATGATGCCAAAGAAGAAATAAAAATAACGAAGGAATTCAATATGGGAGAACTTGTATACAAACACCCGTCTGCTGAAGAAGTATTGCTGGATTACGGTTTACATTGTGCGGGATGTTTTGCGAACTCGTTTGACACTGTTGAAGCCGGGGCTAAGGCTCACGGGATGACGGACGCCGAGATAGACGAGATGCTCGAAAGAGTGAACGAAGTATTAAATTTCCAAGAATAAGGGAGGTATTAAATGAAGATTGTGAAAGTTACGGTTAGCCGGGATATTTGCATAGGCTCGGCGACCTGCGTAGTAATGGCTCCCGATGCTTTTGAATTAGACTCCGAGGGAATTTCAGTAGTAAAGACGGATGCGTTAAAAGTTGATCAGGAGACATTGCTTAATGCGGCGAAATCTTGCCCTGTCCAGGCCATTCACGTTTTTGATGAGGACGGGACTAGGATTTTTCCGGCTTGAGTAATGTTAAAATACCCCTATGAACTATCAAATTACTTCAGACAATATGACCGTGTCTCCCAGCATGGATTCGTTAGCGAAGACAAAATTTGAAAGAGTGTCGAAGAGGTTTCCGGAAGTAGAAGAGGGCGCAAAATTTGCCCGTATCGTTTTGAATACGGCCCCCAACGAAACATTTCACGTTAAAGCTAATATTACGGTCGGGGGAAAAGAGTATTTTTCGGATGACACGGACTACACACTTGAAACTGCAATAATAAACACCGTCGAAGAGATTCTTCAAATGATAGAAAAAGGCAAGGACGTACAGGACAAAACCGCGTTAAAGGAAGAAATTGACTTGCTCGAAGAAATAGAATAACCTACACGTTGTAAGTTCAGCTTATTGTCATTACGGTGTTTTAGGGGTGATTAGCTCAATTGGCAGAGCTCTCGTCTTACGTTTGATGCTATAGTGAGCAACGCGAGCTATAGTTCAAAGGAAAGTACCCGGGAGTTTTAGTAATATTGAAAACTTGGTTATAACTTGGGTGATTAGCTCAATTGGCAGAGCTCTCGTCTTATACACGAGCGGTTCCTGGTTCGATCCCAGGATCACCCACCAAAAAAGATTTTTCCCTCTCTACTGCGCCGTGTATTTTTTGTCCTATACTTCCCGGATTTTTTATAGCCGACAAGACCAGTAAAGGTAGATATAACAGTAACAAAATGGTGTGTGTCCACTGCCATCCGAAGGCAGAGAAGTAGAAGAACAAACTTAAGATAATCACTGTCGCTGTATAAAACCACGCCTTTTTAATCCTCGGCAAAAGTCCTATCAACGGTATCGCAAGAATAATGAAATCAGCGGGCATAGAGTGCGGTGTCATTATTAGTGCTGTTATTAGACAGAAGTAGAATATGTCGGAGCCTTGCGTGTAGGAGTCTCTTTTTTTGAGAAGGAAAATAAAAAGTGCGGCCTGTGTCGACAACGCTAACGTACCTATTACCGCGACACTGGTTAAAGAATTTTTAAACCCTCCCACCAAAACTGATAGCAACGAATAAATATCCATACCGAATTTATACTCCATACCGAAACTTCCGGGCTTTGTAACGTATTGCCCGATCAGTGAAAAATATTGTAATAGAAGTTCATTGCCCATCAGTAAATAATTGGCAAGAGCAAAAAGAAAAATACAGAAAGCGGAGATTTTTATAAACTTTTTCCTCTCAGGATATATAGCGAAGATTAGAAGAATGAACGGCAGATATTGAAATTTTAAAAAAAGTAAGGACGACAACACCCCAAGTTTCAGTGTTTTCCTTTCCATAAAAGCTATATACATTTCTGTGGCTACCCAAAAAATAAAGGTACCTATTTGACCGAGATGTACGGTTGCGTAGATTGGGTAAAACGAAGCGACAAACGCAGTTGTCCAGGAAAGAAATTTTAACTTGTGGAACTTATAAAGTCTGTAGATTGTCCATAGAATAGCTACCAAAGTAAGAGCCTGTGCGACCTTTTCTGCTACTAGAGGTGGAATAAGCAGAAAAGGAAAATATGGAATCGCGCTGACAGGTAGATTAACAAATGCCATGTAACCCTTTTCTCCGCCGAAGCCTTTTTTGAAAAGCTGTTCTTGAATGTTTTGTTGTACTTCAGGATTATATAAATTACTTTTGTCTGTGATTAATATCGTGGCGCCGGTATAAAAAGCGTAAAAATCTACGGGCATTGTTTTAAAAGCCGCAACAATATAGTGCGAGAATGTAACAAAGGAAACTATAATTATTGCAGCCTTTGATCCGAAGTCTTTTATATCGAGGTCGCGTATTTTACCCAACCAAACTTTTAAAATGGTGATATTCACTGAACAAGTATATCAATTTAAACGGAGCAGGGGTTTAAAGAGTATCCAACTCGGTTTTTTCCTGTTCGCCGGTTCTGTCTATATATTGAAGATATCTTTCGGTTGTAGAAATTCTTTTGTGTCCTGCAATTTTAGACAAGTAGATTATGCTAACGCCGCTTGCTAAATGATGGGCGACGAAAGTATGTCTTAAATCGTTAACTTTAGCCTTTTCCACACCCGCTAATTTGAAGAACCTATCTATAGTGGATCTGATGTTTCTTATTAGTAAAGGGTTACCGGTTTTTGTTACAAACAAATAACCTGAGTTTTTTACAATTGATCTTTCTTCGCTCATGTATCTGTTAACGGCATCAATAACAGCTTTGTTCAAAGGAATAGTTCTGGCTTCTTTATTGTTTTTCTTAGCAACAAAAAGAGTTCCGGTTGAGCCGGAGATAGTTAGATTTTCAGTTTTGATTTCAGCAAGTTCTGAAATTGTTACACCTGTCTGAAGCAGCATCTCTATCATTGCGTAAGTTCTAAGGTCGTTTCTTGTGGCATCTCTTAAAGCTCTGTATTCCATTTTAGTTAAAATACGGGGAGCTTTTGTTTCAAGTTTAGGATGTTTTAAACCAAGCGAAACGTTTTCTGAAATTTCTCCTTCTGAGTAAAGATATTTAATGAAAGTTCTGGTAGCGTTTGTTTTTCTTGACACGGATTTTAAAGTGTAATCGGCATTGGACAACTTTTTCATAAAGTCCTCCAGATGACCAAGTTTTATTTCACTCACCAGGTTCACGCCCATGCCGGAAAGGTGGGATAATAGTTGCTCAACGTCCTTGCTATAAGCTACAACAGTAGCACCGGACTTGCCGTCATTTTTAAGTTTTTCTACAAAGTTTTTATGCGCAGCTTCAAGGTTTAACATAGTTTTTTGTTATTTAAGCAGTGTAATAAGGGATTCCGTAAACAAATAAAAATACCGTCATAGGTGAAATCCTATGGGCTATTCTAGCACCTGCCTTGCCAAGTGTCAATTAATTAACTATCATCGTTTTAATGCTAAAAAAAGGTACCCGGGGAAAGTTATTAGTATCCCTAGCTTTGCTTGTAATATCGGCGAATTTTATAAAATCGACTGTAGAAGTGTTGAATAGCAGGAAAAGGCTTGAAGACGCCCTGGATAAGGAAGTCAGCCTTACGTTTGAGAGGGACACGCTTAAAAAACGGATAGAGTACAAGAAGACCGGGGAATATATAGAAGAAAGTGCCCGTAACGAACTTAATATGATAAAACCGGGCGAAAAAGTGTTTGTACTGGATGAAGAAAAACCGGCGGCGGGGGAGGTTGCCTCAGCTTCTGAAACCAGGGAATTGACGCCGGTTGATGACATGGAAGACCCGAACTGGTATCTTTGGTACAAGCTGTTTTTTTGACAATAAAGGGCTTATCTGTTAGATTTTTACGGTACTAACGCGGGGTGGAGGAATGGCACCTCACCGGGCTCATAATCCGGGGGTCCTGGTTCGAGTCCAGGCCCCGCAACCAAATATTCCCACTTTCAATTGATATCTGTATAATCTCATCTGAGACAGGCCAACATAGCTCAGTCGGTAAGAGCGGTCGTTTCATAAGCGACAGGTCCCAGGTTCGATCCCTGGTGTTGGCACCATATAACTCAAACCGCCCCATTCCTAAAGAAAAATGCACCTTTTTATGTTAAATTTATCCTAGAAAACATTATGAAAAAAAGGATACTGACAGGCGATAACACAACCGGACGTCTTCATCTGGGTCACTATGTGGGCTCTCTGGAGAACCGGGTAAAACTCCAAAACGATTTTGAAACGTTTATCATCCTCGCTGATGTGCATTCTTTGGCCTACCCGAAATATATCGGCGATCCTGATTTAATAGCCGATTCAATACTCCAGGTTGCTATGGATAATCTTTCCGTTGGTCTGGACCCTGCAAAAGTAACAATGTTTGCGGAGTCTACGGTTCCTGAAATTTACGAACTTGCTTTGTTACTTTCCATGCTGGTGCCTTACTCCAGAATTCTCAGGAACCCCACAATTAAAGATGAAATAAGAGAAAAAGAATTAGGGGACAGTTATTCGCTGGGTTTTATAAACTTTCCTGTAATGATGGCTGCGGACATTTTGTCGGTCAGGGCAGACCTTGTTCCGGTAGGAGAAGACCAGAGCCCGCACTTGGAGCTTACCCGCGAACTGGCACATAAATTTAACACCATTTATGGAGATGTGTTTAAGGAACCTGAAGGTATGATAGGAAGAGTCGCCCGTCTTGTGGGTACCGACGGTGGGGTGAAAATGACAAAAAGCTTGGGAAACGCAATATTTCTGAGTGATGACGCCGAGACCGTCCGTAAAAAGGTGATGAAAATGTTCACCGATCCGAACCGTTTACATCCTTCCGACCCGGGCAAAGTGGATGGTAACCCTGTGTTTATCTACCACGATGCTTTCAACAACGACAAAGAAGAAGTGGCTGACCTGAAAAATAGGTACGTGGCAGGCAAGGTAGGAGATGTCGGGGTCAAAGAAAAACTGGTAATAGCCCTGGAACAGATACTGGAACCCATCAGGGAGAAAAGATCCCGTTACGAGAGCGACCCGGACGCTGTCCGCGGTATTCTTATTGAGGGTGCTAAGAGAACCAGAAAAGAAGCTTTAGAGACTTTAAATCTTGTCCGGGAAAAGATGAAGCTACCCAGGTTTTAATGTATAATTCACACGCTTATGGCGAATAAGAACGGCACAAACAAAAACGGCAAAAAAGCTAAAAATAAACAAGTTGCCATACCATTTATCGGAAGTGTACCTTCGAGAGGTCCCTGGGGTAATGTTTTTTTCTATGTCTTTCTTATTTTCCTTTTCTTTATGATATTCGGCGGATCGGGAAGTTTCTCAGAAAAGCCGGAGCAGGTCGGAGTTAACGAACTCGTAAAACTTATTAAGGACGAAAAAGTTCAGGATGTTGTTGTAGCCGGTGACAAACTGGAAGTTCAGCTTAAAGACGGAACCAAGTTACAGGTCGAGAAAGAAAGTTCTATAAGCTTTGACCAAATACTTTTTAACAACGGCGTAGACAGATCTAAAATCGCCGGGGATGTAAAGATAGAGCACAGAGTTACCCTTGAGCAAATACTCACGCCTCTGCTGATGTTCGGGTTCCCCCTGATTATCTTATATTTTATTTTTAAACAAATGCGGGGCGCTAATAGCGATATAGCATCTTTTGGAAAAAGCAGAGCCCGTTTGTTTAAAAAGGGAGACACCCAGATTACTTTTAATGACGTTGCCGGTAACGAAGAAGCAAAAACTGAAATGATGGAAATTGTTGATTTCCTAAAAAACTCTGAAAAATACAGAAAACTTGGGGCAAGAATTCCGAAAGGAATTTTATTGGTAGGACCGTCCGGCGTCGGTAAAACATTGTTGGCAAAAGCCATAGCCGGAGAGGCAAATGTCCCATTCTATTCCGTTGCAGGAAGTGAGTTTATGGAAATGCTGGTCGGTGTGGGTTCTTCTAGGGTGAGAGATTTATTTGAGGTAGCGCGAACCAACCAACCCAGCCTGATTTTTATAGATGAAATAGACGCCATTGGAAGGCAGAGAGGTATGGGCATCGGTGGCGGACACGATGAGAGAGAACAAACTTTAAACCAGATACTTATTGAGATGGATGGTTTCGACACCCGCACTGACGTTATTGTTCTGGCGGCAACCAACAGGCCGGACATGCTCGACCCCGCTCTAATAAGACCCGGAAGATTTGACAGAAGAATTACCGTTTTATTACCCGATCTTAAGGATCGTGAAGCCATCATCAAAATTCACATGAGAGAAAAACCTGTTGCTGAGGAAGTAAAAATAGAGCAGATAGCAAGAAAGACGGTGGGTTTTAGCGGTGCGGATATTGAAAACATGATGAATGAGGCTGCGATACTGGCAGCCCGCGCAGGTAAAACAAAAATCGAACAAGCGGATATAGAGGAAGCTGCTTTGAAAGTAACAATAGGCTCGGAAAGAAAGACTTTGCAGACAGAGGAAGAAAGAAGAATGACTGCGTACCACGAAGCAGGACACGCATTGGTTTCTGCTTTCGTAGAAGATATGGATCCTGTTAACAGAGTATCCATAATCGCACGCGGTGCTTCGTTGGGGCACACGAGTTTCCCACCTGAGAGAGACCGATACAATGAGACTAAAACCCGTTTATCTTCAATAATGTCGACTATGCTTGGAGGCCGGGCAGCCGAAGAACTCGTTTTCGGCGAGTTAACTGTAGGGGCGTCCGATGATATCGGTAAAGCTACGGGGATAGCAAGAAAGATGGTGGCCGAGTGGGGGATGAGTTCTCTCGGACCTGTTTCTTACGACTTGGGCGGAGGTCAGTTTTGGTTGGCACGTGGCATAGAAGAAGGAAGCAAGGTTAGTGAAGAAATGGCAGCGAAAATTGACACAGAAGTTGAGAAATTAATTCACAACGCTTACACGCATGCTAAGGAAATAATAGGAACGAACAGAGAAAAACTAGACAAGATAGCCGCGAAACTTCTTGAAAAAGAAACAATAGATGGTGAGGAGTTTAGAACATTAGTGGCTTAAATATGCTCGTCGATTCCCATTGCCACTTGAAAGATTCTCGTTACGGTAAATCCCCCCTTGAAGTTGCTGAAGATAGCAAGAACGCGGGCGTTTCCCTTTTCATAAATATTGCCACCTCCTTGGAAGACAGTTCTGAGTCATCAAAAATTTGCAATAGTATCCCGTACGTATACGGAACGGTAGGAATATACCCACACAGCGATCTTGGAACAGACGTTGGAATTTTACAGTCCGGTTTGGAGAAGATTATTGAAGACAATTCGAAGATTGTCGGGGTTGGTGAGTGCGGAATTGATATCTCTGACCATTCCCTTAAGAGGGAACTGGAAGAACAAATAAAGGTGTTTGAAATGCAGGTAGAGCTGGCTGTAAAGGCAGGGCTTCCTGTGATTATCCACAACCGAAACGGAGACGATAAGGTTCTGGAGATAATTTCACGGTATAAAAATTCAGGATTAAAGGCTGTCGCGCATTGTTTTTCCTCAAGTTGGGATGTTGCAGAAAAATTCCTGGACTTAGGTGTCTATTTGTCTTTTTCCGGCATGTTAACTTATCCTTCCAGAAATGATTTGAGGGAAGTCGTTTCAAAGGTACCTGATGATATGTTTTTACTGGAAACCGATTCTCCTTGGCTTCCGCCCCAGGGCCACCGCGGAGAGTTAAATTACCCTAAGTATGTTAGAATTGTTGCTGAGAAAGTCTCACAGGTAAAGGAAAAACCCTACTTGACCGTAGCCTCCCTTTCAACAGCAAATGCCTGCAGACTCTTTAACATTAACCTATGATGGCCTCTTTTGTGGACAAACACGATAAATTCGTACATAGGGTGTTAGAAATGTCTCTTGGCGTAATGACGTGGACACTTCTGACATCCCCCATTTGGCTGGGGATTATTTACCCCCCGGCTATTGTTTATATGCTCACCCTTTTTACAGTCTACTGGAGCTATCTTGCCGCCAAACATTCATTCGGTCTTTTTCTGGGCTATAGGAAATATAAAGAAGAATTGAAAGTGGATTGGGCGGGTGAATTCAATAAGCTGGAATTTTCCGCTTTGCCCGATCCTACAACTTTGCCCGCTAGTAAGGATGCTCTCAAACATCTTGTTCTCATACCGGCAGTGAATGAGCCGGCCGGCGTTTTAAGAGAAAGCATTGAAAGTATTTTTAATCAAACTTTTGATACCAAAAAAATTACTCTTGTTTATACAATCGAGGAAAGATATTCCGAGGACACAGCAAATCTTATAAGAGAACTTGTTGGAGACCGTATTTCTCAACTAGAAAGACTTTTGATTTTTGTACATCCGAGAGGTATTGCTGGAGAAGCCATAGGAGCTGCGGCCGCAAACAGAACTTGGGGAGCAAAGCATGCCGTGGAAGTTCTGACAAATGAAAACGCAAACATCAGAGACTATGTTTTCAGCACAATTGACGCAGATCATGTTTTGCATCCCCAATACTTATCAAGACTCTCCCACTTATATCTGTCTACGGACAGAAGGGACAATCATTATTACTCAACCGCAGTTCACCTTTTCAACAATAATCTTTGGCGTGTTCCCGTTATGATGCGTATTGAGGCAAACGCCGTCACTATGGGTAGCTTGTCCGACTGGAGTGCCTCGAAAGGAGCTTTAAAAGATAGTTTTTCTTCGTATTCAGCCTCCCTTCAGACTTTAATTGATGCCGATTATTGGGATGTAGCGCTGGGGGTGGATGACACGATATTCTACTGGCGGGCTTTTTTTGTCCGCAACGGAGATTTCGATGGAATTCCCCACCACATTCCTTATTCAGCTGATGCCGTTGAAGGCAGTAATTACATTGATTCCCACGTCAGACTTTACAGGCAATTACTAAGGTGGGGTTGGGGAGCCATAGACTTTCCTTTATCTATGAAAGAGTTTATGAAAAATAAAAGAATTCCCCGCGGTAAAAAAATCGGGTGGTTATTTAAACACATTGAGAGGCGTGTCATTTTAATAAATATCGTGTTTTTAATTACATTTGGTTTCGGTCTGGTTACTTTGGTTAACCCGTATGTCAAACAATCCAATTTCGCATACAGCCTGCCGGACATTATGAGTTTGATACTGACAATAACTCTCATATTTTTAATTCCCGCGACAATTTTAAGAATGGGCCTTGTAACGGCGATGCCTAAGAAATGGCCGATATGGCGCAAGTTTTTTGTCCTTTTGGAAGGTCCTCTTATTATGCTCAATCTTTTGACTTTCTCTTTCTTTCCCTGGGTGCAGGCTCAGACTAAAATGTTGCTAGGACACAAAATGAAGGATCTTTACCACACTCCCAAGGTGAGGTAGAAATTAAATTATGAACATAACGGCAAGAATCAAAAAATCGTTGGATATTTTTTTCGCGGGCAAGAGAAGAAGTGTTGCTCCGTTCGTTCTAATAAATATTTTTTTAGTATTGCTACAGGTTTTATATATTTTTTCCAGATATAAGTATATTAATTCGGAAATTCCTTTTTGGTTTGCCAAGAATTGGGGGGATTTTCAGTTAGCACCAAAATTTTATATCTACTACTTACCGGCAACCGCATTTGTACTTACCGTAGTGGCAGGTTTAACAAGGTATCTTAACCGTCTATACCTGAGATACTTTGATGAAATAGTCTCCTATTTTATTACTGTTGTTAACATATTCATTTTTTACTGTGTCTATTACATTATTCAATCGGCTTCGCTACCGTTTCCGCCCTTTATTTCTGCAAAATTCCTGGCGTTGTTCCCTCCCTTTCTCGGAGCTTTTGTTGCCGTTTATGCGGTGTTGCCTTATTTTATTGATTTTGCTAATAGGAAACGCCTTGTTACTGACCCGGGAGTTCACAGACACCCGGCAATGCTACTAAGAGAGCCTTCCGCCCGCGGAGGAGGTTTTGTGTACGCCGTGACATTTTTACTTATAAGTGTTCTATTTTTGGGACTCGGCAGACAGTTCCACGGTATTTATCTGTCAGTTCTTATGTTAGCCGTCCTCGGGATAACTGATGATTTTCAGAATACTCACCCTACTTCAGAATTTAGAGTGTTGGAAAATCCATTTCTACGTTTGCTGCTTTTGTTTCTTTGTGTTTTACCCATAATTCTTTCGGGTCTGGTTGTTAATACCGTGAGCATACCTTTCGACGGTTTAGTGGATCTGGGAAACCTTACTATTATAGTGGGCTCGGTTTCCATACCGGTAGTTTCCGCAATTTTAACGACGATCTGGGTTGTTTGGATGATGAACGCTCTCTCCTGGTCTAACGGTATCGACGGACAGTTTGCGGGAGTAATAGGCATCTCATCAATATTTGTAGCGATACTAGCGCTGAGGTTCGAGAATCTTGAACCGGTTCACAGAAATGTGGCAGTTATGGCTGCAATTAGCGCCGGTGCAGCTTTCGGATTTACAAAATATACCTGGTATCCGTCAAAGATTATGTGGGGGTTTGGGGCGATGGCGGCGGGTCTCGTTATTGCCGCGTTATCTATTTCAGTTCAGACCAAGGTTTTAGTATCAGTGCTTTTCATTCTCATCCCGTTTTTGGATGCTTTGGTGACCTTTTTTAGAAGAATATTTCAGGGAAAAAATCCATTATCGGGAGATAGGGGGCATTTGCACCATCTGTTGTTGGATAGAGGGTGGAGTATTCAAAAAATCGCCCGGTTTTACTGGTTTGCGGCAATTCTATTTGGGCTTATAGGACTTCTGTCGCCGGAGAGATACATAGTTAAACTGTCCCTTACTGTAATAGGGGGTGTGGGATTTTTTATTGCGCTGTTGAACCTAAAATCACTAGGGCGCAGAAAACAGAAACAAGAATCTGAGTAAGTATTCCCCAAGGGAGGGGAGATTGGAACTGTAGCTTTGCTTGTATACGGTTGTTTATCTTTAAAAAGCCATTCAGGTTTTTTTCATATAGAGTAAGCCCGCTAAGCAAATCCGGAATAACTCCTCCTATGCCGCAAATTAGCATCCGGAACCCAAGCGCGGGGTCGTTTACAATCCACAGGGCGTAGAGAACCGCAGCGGTTCCGGTTGCTACTGCTAGAGACAACTCACCGGCGACGGCTAACGGGCGCCACCCGGAAACCCTTTCATCCTCATTTGTGTTGGAAAAAAAGTCCCAGTGCGGGACAAGATCCCCCAGGTAATGCATGCCTACAGAGACCGGGAACGCTATTAATGGGTTTTTTACTACCGACGCTACGGCAATCCCTACGAGTGTGTGAGGTGTTAAAAGCATAGCAATATAGAATTCTAATTTAAGTTCAGTTAAAATTCAACTCTGCCTTGTTTTTTCACTTTGTTTTCATTTTTGTGGTGTAAGCCTTACATATTTACTTTTTTACTTTTGTATTCAAATGATTACTTACTTAAACCGGATTAACAGAAATAACCCACATTTACACTAATTGCAAAAGAAGAATGCTCTAATATATGTGGGTGTACTTTAGTTCGTAGATAAGCAAATAATTAAATGAGATTTCTATTAGTTAATTACAATGGCTTCAGAGAACGTGGCGTGATTCAGGAAATTCGAAAGAAAGGAGTGTGCGATATTGTCGGAGATTCCGGCGAATGTCTTTATATGGCTGAGTGTACACAATATGATGGTTTGATTTTGACAAACAATATTAGAGGACAGTCTGCTTTGGAACTGTGCCCCGAACTCCGTGTCCGAGGGGTGGATGCTCCAATAGTTTATATAACACCTTTTCCCACTTCAGTGGAAAAGATATTATTTCTTAATTCCGGTGCTGATATCTACTTGCCTTCTTACGCCCCCGTAGAAGAGTTCCACGCCGAATTTATGGTTTCCCTAAGACGGGTGCTCGTAGCAAAAATAGACACCGCTGTAAAGTTTAAGGGATTCTGCTTAAATTTACACAACCGAAGATTGTATTTCGGTGAACAGGTTGTGCACATCACGAAAAAAGAGTACGAACTGTTAGAGTATTTTGCTTTTAACATCGGAAGGATTATGACCAGTGAATTGCTTTTGGAACATGTATGGGATTTAGGATTAGAAACCGCCTCAAATACTTTAATTGTTCACATCAGAAATATAAGACTTAAATTTAGCAAGTACACGCCTGAGCAGGTTATAGAGAACAAGAGGGGACGCGGCTATATTCTAACGGCTTGAGAAAAAGTGAAAAAAGCCATATTATTCCACTAATGGTCTACACACTATACCAATTAATAAGAACAGCACGCCCCAGGCAGTGGCTGAAGAATTTAAGTTTATTCGCAGCCCCTATTTTTGCCGGAAGAGTGTTTAATCCCGATACATTTGATCTGACCCTGAAGGCATTTATAGCGTTTTGTCTTCTTTCTTCCGGAAGTTACTTTATAAATGACATCATTGATGCGAACAAAGACAGGCTTCACCCTATTAAGAAAAACCGCCCTATAGCATCGGGGCGGCTCTCTCCCACACTGGCAGCCATTGTTGCCGGAATTTTTATAGCTTCCGCTTTGCTTATTGGTTTTAACGCCGTGGGCACATACTTCGCGCTGTCGCTTATCCTTTACATAATCCTCCAGGCTTCGTATTCTCTGTATTTCAGAAACGTGATAATTATGGATTCCTTGGTTGTGGCCACGGGTTTTGTTTTAAGGGTTTTTGCAGGGGGCTTAGCATCGTACACTTCAATTTCAAGCTGGCTGGCACTGACCACGATTGGGATTTCTCTTCTTCTGGCATTCGGGAAAAGAAGATCGGAGAAAACAATTCTTTCGAAATACGCTCCTTCTCAGGGGGAGATGGAAACAAGAAAAACTCTCAGGCATTACCCCGACAACCTTTTGGATAGCATGATTTCTATGTCGGCGACCTACACAATAATCACTTACTCTCTGTTTGTTTTTCAGATTTCCCCGAGCGGAACAAACGATGCGTTGTTAAAAATTCTTCCTTCAATATTGAAGTCTCCAAAATGGATGATGCTCACCATACCTTTGGTAATCTACGGTATAGCCAGATATCTGTATGTTATTTACGAAAAGGGAGAAGCGGAGTCTCCGGAAAGAGTGTTGCTATCAGATAAGCCTCTTCTTTTTACCGTAACATTTTGGGGGATATTGACGATGCTGATAATATTTTTAATTCCCGATCTTTAGTCCGCCTGTTGCGGTTGATTCTGCTGCCTGCTTTGCCATCTCTAACTCGACTTTCCTTATTATCTCTTCCAGTTCTACCGGTATATCGTTGTACAGCCCTTTTTGTGAGTTATTGATTTCATCCTGAGCCGATAAAACTTCAGCATTCTCTACCATGTTGTTATTAAAACTTGCCATGGTAACAGCCAGCACCGGGATGAGAAGCAACAAAGAGAGAACTGAAAAAAGCCCGGCGTTAATAAATAGTTTGTTTATAAATTTCATAGTTGGTCCGTGTTTACCTCTAAAAATGTGACGTTGTGATCCAACCCATCATCTTTAGAAGATTTAACCTCGTTTTCAATATCAGTGACCAGAAGAATTGAGGCGACGACCGCTACTGATAGTGTTACATAGAAAACAAAAGCGTATATGAAAGAGTATAGCGCCAAAGCACCGGTTAGTATCGTCATTAAATAGGCATAGGAGATCCAAATTGCACCCTTGGTGTAAAGATCCAGAGAACTCTGAACCATTCCTTGCATTCTTAAAGAGAAGAGCGTAGCAGTTAGTTTTGGGGTGATGTGGGTGTCATGAAATACGTGCGCTTTCAGTAAAAAGAAAGACAGACTTATGGCAAGTACGATTGTCATTATTAGCATCGAATAGGAATTTACCTGTATGTATTGTTCTTTTCCTTCGAAGATAAAACCTTTTTTTGTGAGTTCGAAAGGAATTTCAAAATACATGGCAAGCAGGGCCATTGATACTATCCTTGTGGAAACAAGCACCACTGCAGGCACTATGGCCTGGTCGATAAGTTTAATAAGCAGTTTAGAGAACATATTTTTTTCGCCGGCCGGAGAAAGATTTGGACAGGCTTGATATGATATTACTACTATGCATTTTGTCCCGTCAATAAAAGAGTTGCTCGCCAAGCCTTATTTGCTCATTTACTCGTTTCTGATTTTTGTGTTGCCCTTTGTTTTTTCCCGCGAGACCCACGAGTTGTACGAGTTTCCGAAGATCACACTTTTATACACGGTTTGTACTATAACGGTAGCGATGTTTTTATCCGGATTAATTCTTAAACCCGGAAAAACTTCTCGGGTTCCGCGGGCAATTATTTTGTTTCTTGCAACGATGGGTATTTCCACGTTGTTGTCACCACACATTTATACCTCATTGTTCGGTTACTACTCGAGATTTGCCGACTCTCTTACCTTTTATTTAGCCGTGTCTTCCTTATATTACGTTGCAGTGAATGTGTTTTCTGCGGACGATTTTAAAAAACTTTTAAAAGTCGCGCAGGTAGGATCAGTGTTTCTTTTTATGTTTGCTCTCGGACAGTATTTTGAACCGTTTAATTTTTTATGGGGAGGGCAGTTGCAGGACAGAGTATTTTCGACACTTGGGCAGCCTAATTGGTACGCGCAGTACGTTCTCATTCTATTAGGAATCAGTCTTTACGAATATCTTTTCCATAACGGGAAAATTTATCTGCTATTTTATTTTGTTCAGTTTTTTTCCCTGTGGCTGACATTTTCAATGTCGGGTTTAACAGGATTTTTAGCTTTAATCGTTTTTTATTTGGTCAGGTTTTTCCTTAAAGAAAAAGTTGAGAACAGATCCGGGCTGTATTTGCGGACTGCTGCTGTAGCGGTTGTGACATTAATTATTCCTTTGCTATTTCCGGGAATGTTTCGGGAAAGACTTAACGATGTTTTTATTGACGCCAAAAAAGTTGTCAGTAACGCTGTTACAGTTCATGCGCAAACCGGAACGGAGGAAAATCTTGTTTCTGACCCCGGTTACATAAGATCAGGTTTGTGGGGCGGTACAGTAAAAATGATTGTCTCGGATCCCAAGGTATTTTTGTTCGGTAGCGGACCCGAAACATTTCCATATTATTTTCAAAAATTCCGTCCCGTGAGTTTGAATTATTCCTCCGAGTGGAACTACGTTTTTAATAAACCCCACAACTACTATTTGGAAACATGGGCGGAGCAGGGGTTGGTCGGTGTCCTTTCCTTTTTATATTTATTGTATTTTTTGTTTAGACGGGTTGAAAAAAGATACAAAGGCGGGGTTTTGGCATTTGCCGTCACGAATATATTCGGATGGCCGACGGTTGCCACGGCTGTGCTGCTGTGGCTTTTATTGGCCACAGTAAAAGGAAAACATGAAGATTTATAAATTATTATTACTGACATTAGTGTGGTCACTTGCTGTGTGCCTGTTATCTATTGTTAATAGAATTTATTCGGCAGACAGAATTTCCGTGCAGGCCACCGAATTTTTAAAAGAGCAGGAAACGGAAAGGGCGCTAGTGTTAGTGAATAAATCGATTCTTTTGAATCCCTACGAACCTTCCTATTATAGAACCCGTGCGTTGGTGCACATGGCGTCGGGAATTTTGGAGAACACGCCCGGGTACAAAGACAATTCTTACGCCGATTTACAAAAGTCTCTGGAGTTAAATCCGGACAATCTTGTTACAGAAAGAAACGCCGTTCCGGTCTTTTACTTTTTGGCAAACGGGAATCCCTTTAGTTTCCCCGGCGCAGAAAACCACGATGCTAATTTTATCGGTAAGACACGGGAATATTTTCAAATGCTTAAGTCCCGTTACTCACAGGACGCCGGAGTTATATCTTTAGTTGCGGAGTACGAAAGAAAGCTCGGTTTAACAGAAGAGTACGAAAAAAGTAGGGAAATGATTAGGATGTTACGTCCGGACTTATTGGATTGGTACGGTTCATTCAACTAGCTCCACATAATCTGCCGATACCCAACCTTCCGAGGTATCAGAGACTTTTATCTTTACCCACCCCGTTTGTTCTTCGAGTACCTGGTATGTTCCGCCGGTGTCGACGCGTGTTATTTCCAAACCGTTCAGGTTAGGTTCGCTTCTTACCCTAAGCCACCCTGTAGGAGTTGCCGTTATCTTTGCCTGTTTGCCTACGGTTACGGTTCCTAAGAGAGTTTCAAGGGTCTGTTTGGCCTCTTTTGATAGTCCCTGACCGTCAATTGTTCTTCCAAGATAACCGATTTTGCTTTCTGCTTTTACAGATGCCAGTTCTTCTTTAGAAGTGATGGGCGCCCCCTCAGCATTGAATAGGTCTCCTTTGTACGAAAGGAATACCTCAAAGAACGGTTCTTTATTTTCTCCGGTTCCCTCGACGTTGAGACCTCTGGATTTATTCCAGTAAACCGCTGCTTTCGCCCATTCCTGTGGATTTGTTGTGACGACATTGTTATCTGAAGACAGGTCGTATAAATTTTTTGAGCCTTCAAAAGAGGAAATTTTCTGAGGGACCGGAACGGGGAAGAGTTTAAAAGTCGCGTTCAAGGTGTACCCTTTACTTACCGTGATTCTTGAGGTTTGAATTGCGAAACCCGCAATTGCTACTTTTAAATCGTAGTCTCCGTTACTTATATTATTTGATAGAAACGGGGTTGTTCCGACCTCGGAGTTATCTATGTAGACTTTAGCCCCCGACGGTTCGCTAATTATTCTAAGGACGTTACCCGAGGTATCTTTTTCAAACCAAAATTCCTTGCCCGAGCTAAATGTATCTGAAATTCCTAAGTCCCTTTCGATGCCGACGTAGTGTGTAGTTTGCTGTTCGCTAGGAAGAAAATTCAGAGAAGTTTGGTACTGTCTGTCTCCGTTCTTTATTGTAATTTTGTTACTTCCGGAGGCTATTTTGTCGGAGGTATATGGGGTCTTACTCACAAATTTATCGTTTATGTAAACTTCAGCGGATTCTCCTGCAACCTCGACTTTTATGCCTGATTTTGACTTTAGTTTATCGGCGTTTCTAATGATATAACCGCCAAAATAGACTATAAGCCCCACACCTATGATACCGATTATATAGATGACTGCGTTGGGTAGTGATTTTTCCTTGTTAGCAATAGTAGATATTGACATGGAACAATACATAAATTATCACGGCAATGGTAAAATGGCAACATGGCCTGGTAGCCAAGCGGAAAGGCAAGGGTCTGCAAAACCCTCATACGCGGGTTCGATCCCCGCCCAGGCCTCCAAATTATGACGTCGCAGGAAATACTACAAAAATACATTAACTTTTATATCGAGCGGGGACACAAGCAAATCCCCAACGTCTCACTTATACCCGAAGGAGACTCCACGTTACTTTTTGTAAACTCAGGTATGTTCCCTTTAGTACCTTATCTTTCGGGAGAACAGCACCCGCTTGGTAAAAGATTGGTAAATGTTCAAAGGTCCCTGCGTTTTGAAGATATAGAAGAGGTGGGTACTACAATCAGGCACACGATAGCTTTTCACATGATAGGCAACTGGTCGTTGGGAGACTATTTCAAAAAAGAACAATTGCCTTGGGCGTACGAATTTTTTATCGAAGTTTTAGGACTGGCTCCGGAAAAACTTTTCGCAACCGTTTTTGAGGGAGACGCCAATGCCCCGCGTGACGACGAATCTATCGCCATACTAAAAGAAGTTTTCAAAAAATACGGCGTTGAGGCAAAGGAAGGTGAAAGAATCTTTTTATGCGGTAAAAAGGACAATTGGTGGCAGAGAGGTGATGCCGTGGGCGAACTTGGAGGTCCTGACAGCGAAGTTTTTTATTATCTCGGTTCAGGAACCGGTGTGGGAAAATCTCCGGCTGAAAATCCTGACGAATTTTTAGAAATCGGAAACTCGGTTTTCATGCAATACAAAAAGACGGAAAAAGGCTGGAAACCCCTTTCGCAAAAGAACGTGGATTTCGGCGGAGGATTGGAAAGGCTGGCAGTAGTTTCTCAAAATAAACATGACATCTTTGAAACAGACAATTTTTGGCCGATTGTAGAAAAAATAGAAGAGCTGTCCGGAAAGCCTTATTCTTCCGACGACAGAACCAGAAGAGCTATGAGAATAGTTGTTGACCACATGAGAGCCGCGTGTTTACTTGGGATAGACGGCGTGCAACCGGAAAATAAAGACCAGGGATACGTTTTGAGAAGATTACTGAGAAGAATGGTGAGGTCGGGAAAGATTCTGGGAATTGAAAAAGATCTAACTTCCGCACTCGTGGACCCTGTTATTACCGCGCTAGGATGGCTTTACCCCCAACTATCCGAGAAAAAAGAACAACTTAAAAAGATATTCACGGACGAGGAAGAGAAGTTCAGAAAGACTTTAACTAAAGGTTTCGTTATTTTAGAAAAAGCTTTACTTAAAATTGACAAGGAAGATATAGAGAAAAAGACTTTAAGGGAATGGGCACAGATGTCTTTTGATCTGTTCCAGTCAGTTGGTTACCCCGAAGAAATTTTTGTCGACGACCTTGAAGATAAAGGGATACATCTGGACCACAAGGATTTTCACAAAGAGTTTTTAGCCGTGTTTGACCTTCACCAGCAAAAATCACGTGCGGGAGCGGAAAATAAGTTTAAGGGCGGTCTGGCTGACCACAGCGACACCGTCATCAAATACCACACCACCACCCACTTATTACAGGCGGCTTTGAGGAAAGTATTGGGAGACCATGTGGGGCAGTTGGGCAGTAATCTAACCGCCGAGAGATTGAGGTTCGATTTTTCTCATCACGGGAAAAAGATGACGGACGAGGAAGTGGCTGAGGTCCAGTCCATAGTAAACTCGAGAATCAAACAAGCGCTGCCGGTGGGTTTTGTTGTAATGCCGAGGGAAGTGGCTGAAAAGTCAGGTGCCCTTTTTATGAAGAATGAAACATATCCGGAAGAAGTAAAAGTTTACTATGTGGGAAATGACTTTTCCAATGCCTTTAGCAAAGAGTTCTGCGGGGGTCCTCATATAGCCAACACTGGCGAACTGGGGGAATTTGAAATATACAAACAGGAAAGTATCGGAGAAGGCAAACTTCGTGTCTACGCCCATTTGAAATGAACATTTGACACTCTCCAGCTTTGAGTGCTATAAATTGATACGTTATAGAACGCGCCTTGTAGATTATAGTAGTAATTTTTCTTGTAACGGAGGACTGTATGGCTTCAGCAACTAAAATAAAACCGCTTTTTGATTACTTGTTAGTAGAGCCTATGCAAAAGGACACCACACTACCGTCGGGGATTGTTATACCTGATACGGCAAAAGAAAAACCCCTGGAAGGAAAGGTTGTAGCAGTAGGTTCAGGAAAAAGAGACGACTCCGGGAACAGAATTCCCATGGAAATTAAAGCCGGGGACGTTGTTATGTTTAAAAAATGGGGCGGAACTGATATTAAATTGGACGGAAAAGACATGCTTCTCATTAAAGAGGAAGACATCTTAGCTATAGTTGAAGGTTAAAAGGAGGAAATATATGGCAATAAAAAACATAATTTACGGAGATGCGGCGAGGATGAAACTTAAGGCAGGTGTCGACAAGCTTGCGAAGGCTGTTGCAACGACGCTCGGGCCTAAAGGGGGCAACGTTGCCTTAGATAAAAGTTGGGGGACACCAGCAGTTGTACACGACGGTGTTACGGTAGCAAAAGAAATTGAGCTGGAAGACAAGTTTGAAAATATGGGAGCCCAGATTGTAAAAGAAGCAGCTTCCAAGACTAACGATGTGGCAGGAGACGGAACCACAACGGCGACCGTTCTTGCGCAGGCAATAGTGGACGCGGGATTTAAGAATATCTCAGCCGGAGCAAACGCAATGATGATAAAACGCGGACTTGAAAAAGCCACGGATGCCGTTGTTGAAGAAATCAAACACATGTCCAAGAAAATTTCCAGCAAAGAAGAAAGAGTTCAGGTCGCTACCATTTCCGCGCAAAGTGAAGAAATCGGAAAAATAATCGCCGACGCCATGGAAAAAGTCGGGGAGCAGGGTGTTATTACCGTAGACGAATCAAAAGGTTTTGACATCGAGCTAGAGTACAAAGAGGGAATGCAGTTTGATAAAGGCTATTCCTCACCTTACTTTGTTACCAATCCGGACAAGATGGAATCGGTTGTTGAAGAGCCCTACATTTTAGTCACGGATTCCAAGATTTCAGGTATGCAGGATCTTCTTCCGATGCTGGAGAGTTTTGTTAAAGTCTCGAAGAATTTGGTTATTATAGCCGAGGATGTCGAGGGAGAGGCCCTGGCAACTTTGGTTGTGAACAAATTAAGAGGTGTTTTAAACGTATTGGCAGTCAAAGCCCCCGGTTTCGGTGATAGAAGAAAAGCTATGATGGAAGATATCGCAATATTGACCGGCGCCAGCTTTGTAAGCCAGGAAACAGGAAGAAAACTTGATTCGGTAACAATAGATGATCTTGGAAGAGCCGACAGAATAATTGCCGACAAGGACAACACCACTATAGTTGGGGGAAAAGGCGACTCAAAAGAACTTCAGGAAAGAATAAAACAGATAAGAACACAAATTGATCAGGGAACTTCCGATTACGATAAAGACAAGATGAAAGAAAGACTCGCAAAGTTAAGCGGTGGGGTTGCTGTAATAAAAGTTGGAGCAGCTACCGAGGCTGAGTTGAAAGAACTAAAGTTAAGAGTCGAAGACGCAGTTAATGCTACAAAGGCAGCTGTCGAAGAAGGAATTGTACCCGGCGGCGGAATTACTTTCCTCAATGTCAGAAAAGCTATCGACAAGCTGGAACTTGTCGGCGACGAAAACACCGGAGCCAGAATTTTACACGAGAGCTTAGAAAAACCCGCACGTCTGCTAATAAGAAACACGGGAGCTGATGATGGAAAAATATTAGCCGAAATTGAAAGAAGAATGCTCGAAGAGAAGAATACAAATGTCGGATACAACGTAGTAAAAATGTCATTTGTAGATATGGTTTTGGACGGCATTATAGATCCGGCAAAAGTTGCAAGAAGTGCTCTGCAGAACGCTGTGTCTGCCGCAACTATGATACTTACAACGGAATGTCTGGTTGCTGAAGCACCTAAAAAGGACGAACCAAAGCCCGGTAATCCCGGAATGGGCATGGAAGACATGATGTAAGTTCCTGTTATTTTAGAGGAGATCAAACTGAGGGCGCCGTTAGGCGCCCTCTTTCGTTATCCCGATATTTTTAGTTTCTTAAGAGCTGCTTTATAGGCTTCCACAATTCTGGGGGAGTTGTCATTTTTCTTGAAGTGTATTATGTGGGATTTCAATACTTCCGTTGTAACTTTTTTCTTCATGTAAACCATCTGAGACTTTTTCGCGATTTTTTCCAGTGCGTTAAGAAGTATTCCGCTACTTCTGCGTTTTATTTTTGTCGGATAGTTAATTTTGAAGTTAGGGAAGTATTCTGACACCCAGTTATTGTCTTTCATAAACTGCAGATAGGTGTCGGATTTGTCCACAACCGGATGCATCATAACTATGTCCGATGCGACGAATATATTTCTCTTATCTTTATCCCAGGCCATTTTTGTTTCATCTAAAAAGAGGTTTGTACAAAAGCTTCCGGGCTGTCCGTCATATTCCGGGTGTTTTTTTAATATTTTTAGAATTGTTGCCACAAATCCGCGTGTCAGCCAGACGCGGTTTTTTCCGGTAATAATCATTATATCTATGTCCGAGTCTTTTTCAGGATTATAAGCAGCCAAGGATCCCGTAACAGCTATCATTTTTATCCAGGGTATCCCCCCGAGAAATTTGATCAGCTCGGAATTTTCTTTCAAAATTCTATTGGCGTGTTTGTATTTCCAGAGCCAGTTTGTATATTTTTCCCTGTTGATTTCATATTTTCCATAACGTCTTCTGGCCCAACCTTCTTTTATTAAACAGTTGAGGGATTCTTTAAGTTTTTTTCCATCCACGGGTTTGTTGGAGATAAGGAAAGTCGAAAGTTGGTAAAAACTCACAGGATACTCAAATATTGACCGGTAGGCAAGGGTGCGTTTTACTGCTTTTGCCGTTTCCTTTCCGCTGCTTTTTCTCATTTTAATGACCTTTGGGGGAGTCCTGGTAAGCGTCTAAGGCTTTATTGACCAGAAAATCGGCATCGTGGTTTCTTTCCCTTAAGACGTGACTAAACTCTATTTTTTTAAATTTTAGGGCTAATTCCCCCGCTGTTTGGTGTAAAACCTTAAGGTCGGCGTTTTTTACTTTATATTCTCCCTTCATTTGTTTTACGATTAGCTCAGAGTCCAAACGGCACTCAAGATGGGAGATATTTCTTTCCAGCGCCGCTTTTAAGCCTTCGATTAAGGCTGTGTATTCCGCTTGATTGTTAGTAGTTTTTCCGATGTACGTTCCCATTTCAAATATTTTTTCCTTCTTTTCGTTTCGTATCACAATGCCTATTCCTGACGGTCCCGGGTTGCCGCGAGCACCTCCGTCGGTGTTCATAAAATACTTCATTTTAGATACTCCTTAAAGGTTATTTTAAGCATAGATACGGCAAGTCCGAATAATAGTCCTCCGAGAATGAAATAGGGAAGAGGGCGTTGTTCCTGTCTGACCACGGGGTTATCGGATAGAGATGATACGGATATGTTTTCGTCTGAGCCCGCGCTTACTTTATCACTGGAATCAAGGAATTTTGTAGAAATTGCCGTAAAGGTAGTTACCGATTTATCGTAGTTGTAGTCGGCAACCGTCAAAGTGATTACTTGTGGTCCGTTTTTAGAAACTCTGTAGCTTCTGGAAAGCTTCCGCAAGTTAGTGTCCGTTACGGGAATTTCTAATTCTCCCAAAACAGACCTTTTTAAATCCTGACTTTCGAGAAGGGCAACTGCTGTATTTGTATACGATTGAGCTGTCTGCTGTGCGTAGTAACCTTCATATGTAAAAAACTCTGAACTTGGTTTGTCTGCCGTTCGGCCGACAAAATAGGAGGCTTCGGCTTTAAATTTACCGGGAATAAATGAGGCAGCTAAGCCTAAAAGGCCGCCACAAAGGGTAAATATGACAATCTCCGAACGCTTCTTTTTTAATATTTTAAGTATTTCTTTCAATTCCATAAGTGCTTTCTGAATTAGAGCAGCAAATTCATGTCTGAATTATAGCAACAATTTGCTAATTTAGATTAACAAATCATTGTGTCGTCCGCCTGCTTTTGGTTATACTTATAACCAGAATTTGTTAAGAAACTGCCCTAATGGTCAAAAGTCAGTCCATTAAAAAAAATTCGCTCGCCCCTACGATTTTAGTCAGTGGCGGCGCAGGATTTATAGGCTCTCACCTTGTTGAGGCACTGCTTGCTAACGGAGCTAAGGTTCTGGTGGTAGACAATTTTAACACCGGAAAAGAAATTCACGTAAAACACCTCCTCTCAAACCCAAATTTTGCCCTTTTCAATGTTGATATAAATGAGGGACTTCCTCCTGAAATTGAGAGTGTGGACTATGTTTTTCATATGGCGGGACTCGAAGATTATATGTATAGCAAAGATAATCCGACGCTGGACTCCCTTCTAACAAACTCATTGGGAACGAAAACACTTTTGGATCTGGTACGGCGCTCGGAGGCTAAATTCGTTCTCATTTCCACAATCGATGTTTATCAGGGAAGAATGTCTCAGGACGAACTGGCTAAGTACTTCGGACTTACAAAACCTGAGGAGAATAAATTCAGTTTGATTGAAGCAAAAAGATTTGCTGAAGCAGTAGTTTGGGAATATTTCAAAAAGTACGATTTAGATGTTCGCATCGTAAGACTACCTGAAGTTTATGGTCCCCGGATGAGCTTTGATTCGAGCGGAGTTATGGGACTCTACATAAGAACGCTTATCGAGAATAAGGACATCGAAGTTCAGAATGACGGAATAGAAAAAGAATATTATCTTTACGTTTCTGATGCGGTCAGCGGAATTTTGAGATCGATGTTTAATCAGGAAACAAAGGGGAATATTTATTCTCTGGTTCCCGAATCTGCCATAACCCAACTTGAACTTGCCTACCTTCTCAGAAGTGTGGCCGACGGTAACCTCCAGATTACTTTCAAACAGTCAGGTGTTTCTATGCCTTTCCGCGGTCCGGTACCCGAGACGTTTAATCTGAAGGATTTATCATGGAAACCCCGCATTAGCCTGAAGTCCGGCGTTATAGATACGTTAAAATTCTTCGGGTATTCGGTAAACCAGAATTCTTTCAAACCGACTAAGTATGTTGAAGAAAAAGCTATATCAAAAGGTACCCAGACGACTACGGTAAGACCTCCGGAAACACCAAAGGTAAGTTCGATATATCCTACCAGCAGCGAAGATCTTTACACCAAAATGTATCCGGTGAAGGACAAAGCCCCTCACAAAGGTTTTAATCTAAAATCTTTTTTCGGCAGACATAAGGATAGTAGGGTTGTAATAAACACATCAGCTCCGAAAAAACTGCCTTCTTTTTTGGGCAACTCAAAATTCTATGTAGCTGTTGCCCTTTTTGTTTCAGCCGTACTCGTATTTATTATTAACCCCATTTTTAGTCTTTACTCAAACGCCCGTTCTGGGGCCGGTGCTCTTCAAAACGTTGCCGCTGCAGGAGCGGCTTTCGATGTGGGCAGTTTATCAAAAAATACTATCCTCGCTTCCAAAAAATTCGAAGCAGCCAGGAAAAATCTTTCAAATCTTAAATGGGTTTTTTCATTCTCAGGAAAATCAGAGGAGTATATAAGTTACTTCCGTATGTTTTCTTCTTTGCAAAATTTTTCTGACTCCGTAGAGCATCTTTCGAAATCAGCCGAACCTTTGGAAGGGATGTGGGAAGTTCTACGGCCTGACACCCAAAATGTTTTAACACGCGAAACAGTGGATAATGCAAAACTTGAAATAGATTCTGCGCAAAAACTTCTTTACATTGCTCGGGCGGATTTTGGCGGGGTGAATCAAAAACATATTCCGGAAAAATACAGAAGTTATTTAACAAACTACGGTGATTATATGAACACCCTACAACAAAATCTTGATTTGACGTCAAAGATTATAGGCGAAACAGCTACGGTTTTAGGTGTCGACGAGGAGACTACTTATATCGTGTGGTTCCAAAATTCGAATGAAATAAGACCGACCGGAGGGTTCATCGGTTCATACGGTCTACTCACTTTCAACAAGGGTAAATTAAAAGATTTGAAAATTGATGATATCTACAATCCTGACGGTCAGATTTTGTTGAGAAACATAAAGACGACTCCGCCGGAGGTAATTTTAAAGTATCTGGAAGAAGACAGACTCTACCTCAGGAATTCTAATTGGGATCCCGATTTTCCAAAAGCGGCAGGTGTTTTTAACGATCTCTTTTACAAAATCGACGGACAACGTGTAGACGGATATATAGCTGTTGACCTTAAATTTGTTGAAGGGATATTGAAGGCGACAGGTCCGGTGTTTTTAGCTGCCTACAACGAGGAGATCAACGCCGAAAATCTTTATGAAAGAACGCAATATCATAGTGATTTCAACTACATTAACGGGTCTGACCAAAAAAGGTCTTTTTTGACAATATTGGGAAGCAAATTATTGGAAAAAATGTTTTCTCTGCCCAAAGATAAACTACCGAGCCTGCTTGCCGAAACAGAGAAATCTTTAGACGAAAAACACTTGCTGATAAGTCTTAACGACGGTGCTTTGAATGAGGTGTTAAAAGAAAAGAATTGGAGCGGACAAGTGGTGCCCGTTGAAGGTGATTATCTTTATGTCGTCAATTCTAATTTGGGGGGAACAAAAGCTAATTATTTTGTAAAAAATAATGTCGACTACGAAATAAGTTCAATGACCCGGGACGGAGTTTTGAGAGCTAATTTAAAGCTGACTTACACACATACGGGGGAGTCTATGGCGTGGCCGGGGGGTCCTTATAAAGATCATGTCAGGGTTCTTGTCCAGAAGGGGGCTAAGCTTACCGGAGCTGAATTTATTGGTGCTGCAGGAAAAACTGTAGACGTGTTTAAAGATATAGGTGTGGGACGCCCGAATGGGTACGATGTTTTTAGTTACGATATTGTGGTTAATCCTAAAGAAGCCGTTTCCCTGGTTCTTAAATACGACCTTGCTGAGAATCTCAATGTAACTAAAGATAAGTCGTCGTATAGTTTATATGTCCAGAAACAGCCTGGAACCGATGCAGACCCGTTTAATTTCACTTTCGTTCCTCCGTTTGGCACCGAAATAGTAAAAGCCAGCAAAGAATTAGATATTTTAAACAACATGATTACAAACACGTTAGGTCTTCGGAGAGATGTAAATTACTTTATAGAGCTTCGCTGATATAATAAACACAAATGGCACTAGCAGATATGCCCCAGTCAAATAAACAGCACGCTGTTCCTCAGAACGTCATGAGTGTGGACTTTAAACTAATTGGTGACCTAACGATGAGACAGTTTGCTTATGTTTTTATTGCCGGGATATTAGCTTATCTTTCGTACGTTTTTTTCATAGGCATTTTCCGTTGGCCGCTTGTATTCTTCATCGCCTTCATGGGTATAGGTTTTGCTTTTATTCCTGTTCAGGAGAGAGGGATGGATGAGTGGATTGTAAATTTCTTCAGGGCAATGAATATGCCGACTCAGCGTATTTGGAAAAAGGAACCCACGATACCTTCGGCGTTTATGTACGATGATCTTGCTACTCTGAAACAGGAACTTATTACTCTCGCTCCTACCTCCAGTAGAAGAAAACTCGAGGAGTACCTTAGGTATCAAACTGATGTTGAGGAAGTGGACCCTCTCGATATTCCGGAAAAAGAGTACGCCCAAAAAGTTAGGGATGCTTTTCCTGCGTATAAGAAAAAAAGCAGTACCGGGGCAACGGCCTTTTCACGTTCTTCATACGGCGCACAAGCCGTGGGTGTTCAACCCGCATCGGTTAGTGTTGCCGAGCTTACTACCCCGGCAGTTGTTGGCCTACAACCCGCACAGGAAGAGGGAATTTTGGTTGAAACGCCTCAGGTAGGTGCTGTTCCGGTCGGAAAAGAGGAGATTAAAGATCAAAGCGTACTTCAAAAACGAAAAGACGCGGGTCTGTTCCATCTATTCAGAGCAAAAGAAGCTCAAAAAGCACGTGACGAGGTGAGGGCGAGGAGAACTTCAGGAGAAATGACCGCTACGGCATCCCAAGGCGCCTTGTCCGGATCAGTTTCATTAAGTCCTATGACTCCCGATATGCATTCAGGTAGAAGATTTATTAATCTACTTCCGTCCCAAGGAGAACTAATATTACCTATAAGAGGTGAGAGGGTTCTCCGTACTACAGAGGAGATATCGGTAGAGGAGAGTATAAATGATAAGGCGTTAAAACTTCAATCTTTGTTAAGGAAAATCAAAGATGAAGAAGGTATTAAATCCTCTAAACCCAGCGTTATACCTGTACCGGTAGTTCAGAAGAAAGAACAGGAAGCTCAGGAAGTTCACGACGAGGCGAAAGATGTGGTGGAAAAGCTTAAGACCCAAAGTGGCGAGCTCACCGACGAAATAACAAGGCTTAAAAAGAATATACAGACCACGCATGCTCCTGGGGCGGCCTCTGAAACCCAGACAAGATTACTCAAGGATCTGGAAACTAAACAGCAGACTGTTGAGGAAAATTATAAGGTGCTTAGTCAGGGTATCCGGAGTTTAAAAGCACCCGCATCCGGAGGTATCTCCGAGAGCTCGAGCTTAAATGTGGACAGCTATCCGCTCGGTAACGTAGAACCCAATACTTTGCACGGTGTGGTCAAGGGTGGCGACGGTAAAGTATTGACCGATGTTTTGTTGATAGTGAAGAATGACCGGGAAGAACCGGTGCGCGCACTAAAAACCGATAGTCTCGGAAGATTCGAGCTATTGTCAGCCCTAAGCAACGGCAAATACTCGATAGAGGTAAAGCCTGCTGATGAAATCAAATTGTCCTTTGAGAAAATTTCTGTAGAATTGAAAGGAGAGGTAGTACCTCCATTTGTAATATCCGGTAAATAATATGGCTGCTCAAACGTCACCTACAACTCAAGATCATTTGGACATTTATGACGTAAAAGATAATCTTGTTCTTTTGAAAAACGGAGCTGTCTGTGCTGTTCTACAAACAACTGCAGTTAATTTTGACTTACTTTCTGAAATTGAGCAGGACGCAATAATCGCCGCCTTTTCAATGTTACTTAATTCAATAACTTTTCCGGTACAGGTTGTTATACGATCAAGAAGACTGGATATTACGAAATATATTGAGAAAGTATACAGAGTGGAGACCCGTCTCAACGACCCCTTACTTAAGCACCAGGCACAGGCCTACAGGAAATTTGTACAGGATGTTATCAAGAAAAACGATGTTTTGGATAAAAGATTTTATGTGGTGATACCTACAAGTGTAGCTGAACTTTCTCAGCCGGGTTCCGGCCCTTTTGACTGGGTTATGAAACTGACCGGCCAGCACAATAAAAGAGCGTCATTTAATGTCGACAAAGTTTTAAATGACGGAAGGATTGAACTCGCACCGAAAATAGACCACATAATAAAAGAATTTAACAGGCTGGGAATAAAAACCAAGCAGCTCATGACACAGGATTTAGTGGAGTTGTATTTTGATATCTATAACCCCACTACAAATCATGGGCAGAGGATTAGAACCGGAATAGATGATTACACGACGGCGATTGTAAATCCCGCCATCATAGAGGAATAATATGGGACTAAATCTTTTTACAATAGGAGCAAACAAACCACAGCCCAAGAAGCAGCAGCAGGGTAAGAAGGGAGAAAAAACTCCCGCACAGGTATTGGCTGAAGGGATGTTGAATGTAAGGGATATAATTGCTCCTTCCGCCATCGAGGTCGACTTCACATATCTGCGCATAGGCAATATGTACTTCAGAACCATATTTGTTTCTGGGTATCCAAGATTTGTCGGAGCAAATTGGCTGTCTCCTATAATCAACTTCGAGCACACGCTGGATGTTTCGATGTTTTATTACCCCGTTAAATCCAAAGTTATTTTGGACGACTTGAGAAGAAAAATCACTGAACTAGAAGCTACAACTATGACCAATGTGGAGAAGGGTAAAATAATTGACCCTGTTGTTTCGGCGGCACTTGAAGATGCAAAAACTCTCCAGGAGCAACTTGTTAAAGGTGTAGAAAAATATTTCCAGTTTTCTTTCTACATCACTATGTCTGCCGAAACACCCGAAGAGCTTGAATCAATAACTTCGAAATTAGAAAGTACTTTGGGAGCATTACTACTCATTTCAAAAGTTGCTTCGCTCCAAATGGAGGACGCCTTCCAATCCTCAATCCCAACCGGATTAGACAAAATGTTAATCACGAGGAATATGGATACAACAAGTCTTGCCACTACTTTCCCGTTTACTTCCTCAGACCTGACAATGGAAGAAGGAATTATGTACGGGATTAACAGGCACAACGGATCGCTTGTTATATTTGACAGATTCTCGCTTGAAAACGCCAACTCGGTTGTCTTTGCAAAATCAGGTTCAGGAAAATCTTACTTCGTAAAACTTGAAGCTTTAAGATTATTAGTATTCGGTGCAGAAGTTATGATCATCGATCCTGAAGAAGAGTACAGAACGTTGTGCGAAGCAGTGGGTGGTAACTATATAGACTTCTCAGCTAACTCCTCACATAAAATAAATCCGTTCGATTTATCAGGCGTAGCGGTTGAAGGAGAAAACGAACTCGGTCAAAAATTAATTGGTCTAATAACTTTACTTAAATTAATGCTCGGGGGTTTAACTGCATCCGAAGAGGCAATTTTAGACAGGGCGTTAATCGAAACATACAGAATCAAAGGTATTACTACTGATCCGGACACTCAGTCAGGTATCGAGCCTCCGGTTATGGAAGATCTTTACAAAGTTTTAATGGGAGCTTCCGAACCCGAAGCTAAAGGAATGGCAGAGAGACTTGAGAGATTTATTAAAGGGTCGATGACCGGTATTTTCGATTCCCAGTCAAACATAAATCTCGATAGTAAAATGACGGTTTTTTCTACGAAAAATCTTGAAGAGGCCTTAAGACCAATTGCCTTTTACTTAATTCTTGATTTCGTTTGGACCAGAATAAGACGCGATTTGAAGAAAAGAATTCTAATCGTGGAGGAGGCTTGGTACTTGTTACAAAACGAGGACAGCGCTAGATTTATCTACAGTATAGCGAAAAGAGCCAGAAAATATTATTTGGGGCTCACAACAATTTCTCAGGATGTCGACGACTTTTTATCTTCGGAATATGGAAAGGCAATTGTTACAAACTCGTCTATTCAAATTCTTTTGAAACAGCACCCCGCAGGAATTGATAAAGTTGCGGAGACATTCTATTTGTCGGAAGGTGAAAAAAGATTGTTACTTGCCGCTGCAGTTGGGGAAGGACTGTTCTTCGCCGGTGCTAATCACGTGGCAATAAAAGTAATGGCATCTGAAGCTGAACACAAACTTATTACTACAAATCCGGAAGAACTGCTAAAGCTTCGGGAACAGGGGTTGATAAAACCGTTGGGTTCTAATAGCCCCAGCACGACACCGGCGATACCCCCTATACAAAAACCATATGAGCCGATCGGGCAGACTCCTAAACAGGACACCTCCACTATTACGGACACCGCTACCTCGTTACAAAGCCCGGTGGAGAATAAACCTCAGGAAAACAGGGTAGAGCAATCTGCGCCCCCGAAGGAACCTTCATCCGAAGATATATTGAGATCTGTGGAGTCGCTTTCTAAAGATCAGGGGACAATTAATCTTGGGAACACTCCGTCACAGTTCGGTTCTGCTGCCCCAATGGAATAACCCCTAATTTTAAGTCCGGGATTTCTATAACTGAATCGGCATAATAATATGCAAGAAATCTTCCGTAGCGTCTGTTTTGAAAATACACGCAGTGCTGTTGGAACTTGCTTCCATATGTATCTTTTCGCCTTTTATGTTATTTAGAAAATCAAGAAGATACTTCGAGCTGAAGGCAATTTCTAACATTTCCCCCTCGGTTTCGGCGGGAATTTCACTTTCGTGGGTTCCGGTCTCGTTATTCAAAGAAGAAATTTTTATTAATCCTTCCGGATCTACGCGTAACTTAATAGTGTTATTCGTTCCCTCCTTTACAAAAACCGTAGTTAATCTCACTGCTTCTAAAAATTCTCCCGAATTAAAAACTGCTTTTACGGTGGCAATTGAAGGAATTATTTTTTTATAGTCCGGGTATTGTCCGTCAATAATTCTTGTCGCAATAGTTGTATCTTCGGAAGAGAAGAGCGCGAGATTTTCATTTTCGCTCAGAACCATTTTCAAAGGTGTTGCGGATGACGCGAATACTTTACTGACTTCTGCCAATGTTTTTGCCGGAATTAATGCAGTAAACTTTTTCGCATCGGATTTTCCAACGTTAATAGACTTCTCAGAAAGCCTGAAACCATCAGTGGCTGCGAAATTCATAATTCCTTTTTCATATGTAACATAAACGCCCGTGAAAATCGGCCTGCTTTCGTCCATAGATGAAGCGAATGTGACCATCGATACCGCTTGCGCAAAAACTGCCGGGTCAAGTTCTAAGGAAGTTTCGTTTTTTGAAATGTTGGGAAGTTCGGGGTAGTCTTTTGCGTCGGTTCCGTTTAATTTTGATTTTGTGTTGTCGGATTTCAAATGAAGTATGTCGTTATCTACTTTAATCTCAATTGTTGAGGGGTGAAGATTGGCGACCAGCTCTTTCAATACTTTTGCCGGTACGGTGATGGCGCCTTCTTTATCAATTGAAGCGTTAACGTAAGTGGTAATTGCCGTTTCAAGATTTGTAGCGGCGAGTTTTAAACGTCCGTTCTCGGTTGAGATGAGTACGTTGGATAGGATGGGTAAAGAACCTTTCGCAGGAACAGCTCTCGTTATGATTTGAAGGCCTTTATTTAAGTTTTCCTGTAGGCAAGAGAATTTCATTTTTATCTTTTGGGTTTTAATGTAACCCTTCGTTCACGTCCTTCACCGACGCTTTCCGAAACGACGTCATCGTATTCGGCGACAAACATGTGGATTTGTCTTCTTTCCCATGGGTCCATAGGAGGAAGTTCAACGTCTTTTTGAAAGAAGCGGACTCTGTCGATATAGCTTTTTGCCATGTTTTGTATTTTTTCAGCGCGCTGGTCTTTGTATCCGTTTATGTCTATCAGGACCGTAACCTGCTCTCCGGCCTGTCTGAGAATAGTAAGGTGAAGAATGCTTTGTAGAGCATCCAAAGACTGGCCTTGGTGACCGATCAAAAAATTCAGGTTGTTACCTTGGATTTTTACTTCAAAAACTCCGTCGTCCTTACCGTTAATTTCATAGTTGGGATTTATTTTCATAAATCCGAAAATATTGTCCAAGGTATTTTTTATTACTTCTATAATGTTCATTTTTTTGTTCCTAAAGATACTGCTAATTTTTTAACCCACGAATCAAGACCGCCCCATCCACTGGAGAAGTACGTCTGGGCAATTTGAAAGAGGGTTGAAACAACTATGTATATCATAACACCTGAAGGCAAGGTCAACCCAAAGACAAAAAACATCAATGGCATCACGTATAAATTTTGTTTCTGCATGGATTGCATCATATCGTCGGTTTTGCCCGGGGTTTTCTTTACAAGTTTATCGCTCATTTTGGAGTAAGGCATCATCATTTTTGTTGCCAGGAATTGGGAGACCACAGACAAGATGGTAATAATCAATGCTCCGATTTGGAACCCATCATCTTTCCCGTCGTTTTTATTTGTGTCATAAACTCCCCTGGATAAGTCCAGATTCAAGAACATTGTATCGACGGGGTTATCCTCTTTCAAACGGAAGTACTCAACATAAATTTGTTTATTAAGATCGTTTATACTTGTGCCGCTAGTCATAATTATTACGGATCTGTAGACGGCAATCATAAGAACAAGTGTAATAATTGTGGTAATACACCCCGAAGCCGGGTTAATTCCGTGCTTTTTCATCAGTTCCATTTGCATCGCAGCCATCTTTTTCTGATCGTGTTTATATTTTTCTTTTATTTTTTGGATTTCCGGCTGAATGTCACGCTGTTTTTGGCTCATCTTAATAGAGGGAAGGGTAACGGGGATCATTACGGCTTTTATTATTAGAGTAAAAAGAATAATTGCCGCTCCGAGGCTTCCCACAAAAGAGTAGATGATTATAAGAACATTGAAAATCGGATTTAAAATTATATTTTGCCAGATTTCAACCATAATCGTTTATTTTACAGGATCGTAACCTCCTTTTGAAAACGGATTACATCTTACCAATCTTTTTACTCCCAGGAAAGTGCCTTTTACGGCTCCGTACTTTTCCACGGCTTCGTAGGTGTAATCGGCGCAGCTGGGTGTGAATCTACAGGTATTTATACCGAAATTGCCCGGACTAAGCGTTTTTTTGTATATTTTTATTAAAGTCAGTATCAATTTCTTCATACGTTTTTCCCGCCGAGGAGTGCTTGGGGTATATAGAAACCCAGCGGTCTGGCGGTATCAGGGCTAAATTCTTCCTTACGGTTTCGCGGAATAGCCTTTTTATTCTGTTTCTGTCGGTGGCATTCTTGCTGAATCCGGTTGATACCACAAATCCTATTTTCGGTTGTCCTGAGTAGTTTTCGGGTTTGAGCATATAAGCAACGAAGGACTCACCTTCGATTTTTTGGCCGTATTTCTTGGTTATCTTGAATTCAAAGGGTGTGGAAAGACGGTTCTCTTTTTTCAGCATTTAGAGTTACTTGCCGTTATATGCGACTGCAAGCCTTTTTCTTCCTCTGAGCCTTCTTCTTTTAAGGACGTTGTTACCGTTCTTGGTGGAAGTTCTGTTTCTAAATCCGTGTTTGCGGACTCTTTTTACCTTTTTTGGCTGCCATGTTCTCTTTGTTTTAGGCATATTAATTACCTCGAAAGGGATTATACTTGGTCGTTGGCGTTATATCAAGAAGTTATTGGATTGGATAAATAGCCCTATTTTTTGTATAGTCTACCAATGGAACAAAATAAGCAGGGTACTGTAAAGCCCGAAATAACATACGAAGACTTCTCGAAACTTGATATTCGCGCGGGAACCGTGCTGTCCGCCGAAAGAGTAGAGGGGTCAGAGAAGCTTATCCGTTTGCAGGTAGATTTTGGTCCCGAAATAGGCCAAAAACAGATTATGACCGGTCTTTTGAAATGGTATAAGCCGGAAAGCTTTGTCGGTCTTCAAACAACTTTTATCGTAAACCTTCCTCCCCGAAAAATGATGGGACTTATGTCGGAAGGAATGATTCTGGCTCTCGGCTTGTCCGATGAAGAAAAACCGGCCCTTCTAAAACCCAAAAGAAAAGTTAAAAACGGAGAAGGCGTACGTTAAGTGAAATCCAAAACATACTACATAAAAACATTCGGATGTTATTCTAACACCGCTGATTCAGGGACAATGAGCGGAATACTCGAGGCCCTGGGTTACGAACCTCTTGAAGTTCCCGAGTTTAAAACCGAAAAAGAGCATCTTTCTTATGTTATGAAGGACGCCGACCTTTTAATCATAAACTCCTGTTCTGTACGCCAGAAAAGCGAAGACAAGGTTTACGGCATAGGTAAGGTGGTAAAGGAAGTAAAAGAAGCTACCGGTCACAAACCTTTTATAGTTCTCGCGGGCTGTATAGTCGGGAGCGTTACAGGAGACAGGCAAAGATACGATTTCGCTACCCTGAAAAAGAAAACCCCCTGGGCAGATTTATACATGAATCCCACACAGATACATGAACTGCCCCTACTTTTAAAAAAGAGCGGAGTACTCTCTGAATGGGCGGCCGGAAATAAAGTAATTGAAGGTGCTCAGGATACCGCCACCCACGCCTTTATAAATATTTCACAGGGATGCGACAACTTTTGTGCCTTTTGTGTGGTTCCTTACGCTCGGGGAAGGGAAGTGTCGCGCAGCGAGGAGGATATCCTCAAGGATATCGCGAGATTAGTGAAAAAAGGCGTTACGGAAATAACTTTATGTGCTCAAAATGTTAATTCCTGGGGTTTGTCGGTAAAAGAAAAATTTCAAATACGCACCGGAAGCAATCAGAAACTGCCTTTTGCCTCGTTGTTAAGGGAAATTCATGATATTCCGGAAATAAAAAAGCTTAGTTTTATGTCCTCCAATCCTTTTGATTTTACTAATGATCTGGTTGAAATTCTGGCTTTGCCGAAAATAGACAATTACACCCACATAGCGGTACAGTCTGGAAATAACGACGTTCTCCACAGGATGAACCGACGGCACACCATTGAGGATTTTGTGTCCTTAATAAATCAAATTAAAAAAGTAAAGAAGAACATTGAAATTGGAACTGATCTGATTGTCGGTTTTCCCGGTGAAACCCGCGAACAATTTTTAGACACCGTCGAACTTGTTAAAAAAATCAATTTTTCAGTAGCTTTCATAGCTATGTACTCTTCGCGTAAAGGAACTGTTTCGGAAAAGACATTTGATGACGATGTTCCGTCTGCCGAGAAAAAGTATAGACATGATTTTCTTACAAAGGCATGGAAAGCTTCGAAGAAGAAAGAACGTCTATGAAAGCCATCGTAATAGTAGGCCCAACTTCTACCGGCAAAACTTCTCTATCCGTTGAAATTTGCAAAAAGCTGGGTGGGGAAATAATTTCGGCTGATTCCAGGCAGATCTATAAACACATGGACGTGGGAACAGGAAAATTGCCTTTGGGTAACTCGCCCGATATTAAAAAAGGCGAAGGTTTCTGGGAGCTGGACGGGGTTAGGATTTGGGGATACGACTTGGTGTCTCCTGACCAATATTTTTCAAGCTATGATTTTGCAAAGTATGCACTGGAGAAGACCGAAGAGATTTTTTCCCGTGGTAAGAATGTATTTATTGTAGGCGGCACCGGGTACTACGTGGACACGGTGACCGGGAAATTAGTATTAAATACCAATATTGAGCCGGATTTCGCGTTGCGCTCCGAACTTGAAAATAAACCCCTTTCGGAGTTGCAGTTTCTCCTCACGTCGTTAAATCTAGAGGCTTTCAAAAAAATAGATAAAAAAAATCCGGTCAGGTTAATCCGTGCGATTGAAAAAGAAAAAGGAATGAAAAAAAATCTCACTCCCCTACCCCGCCCCGATGTCAAATTTATTTATATCGGACTTACGGGTTCCCGCGAACTTTTGTATTGGAAGGCTGATAAATGGGTCGAAGCGATTTGGAACGGCGGTCTTATTTCTGAAACAGAAAAACTTTTATCTATGAACTTCGGTTCTTTCCCACCTCTCCGCGGACTTGTGTATAAAACTGCGGTGTCCTTTATAAATAAAGAAATTACGGAAGACGCGGCAGTGCAAAGGATAAAATTCGATATTCATGCTTACATTAGGCGCCAGCAGACTTGGTTCAAACGCAACCCGGATATATGTTGGTTTGATGTTTCAGTCGATTCATGCGGGGAAAACGTGTACACTTTTGTTAAGGAGAATTTAAAAAATGGATAAACAGGTCGTCGTTTCTTTTAAAACTATTTTGTTAACTTTTGCGGTTGCACTTGCAGGTTATGTAATTTACAGACTGGGTTCTGTCATCGGCATTTTTGCCATCGCCACTCTTTTGGTTATTGCGATGGAATCGGTGATAAATTATTTCATGAAGCTCACGGTTTTTAATAAGCCTTTGAAAAGAAGTGCCGCTGTTTTGATTTCATACGGATTGTTGTTGTTAGTAATGATCGTGGTCGGGACGGTCGGGGTTCCTCCGGTGATTGCACAGTTTCAAAAAATGATTGTGGGAATTTCGCAAATCGCTCAGGAACTCAACCTAGGTGATGATTTTAGTCTTCAGCTCAAAGACTTTTTACCCCAGGCTGCCAATGTTTCGTCCGAGCTTTTGTCTGTTACCATTTCTGTATTTTCAAACGCCACTACAATTTTTAGTATCTTCGTAATTGCTATCTACATGTCTCTGGACTGGAAAAATCTCAAGAAGCGTTTTTTCACACTTTTTCCTGAGCGTTTGGAAGACGAAGCAGAAGATACTTTTTTGGAGGTGGAAAGAAACGTCGGTCAATGGTTAAAGGGCCAACTTCTTTTGATGTTGATAATAGGTGTGGCAAGTTTTATCGGCCTATTGTTGCTGGATATTAGATATCCTCTGGCTCTTGCTATGGTCGCCGGTCTGTTGGAAATAGTTCCGATGATCGGGCCTGTTCTCTCTGCTGTGGTCGCGGCAATTATTGGTTTTTCCGATACTCCTGTAAAAGGTATGGGGGTCATTGCGTTATTCATAATCATTCAACAGTTGGAGAACAATCTGCTGGTACCGAAAATTATGCAGAAAGTATCCGGATTTAGTCCTTTAATTATCTTGTTGGCTTTACTCATTGGTTCGGAATTTTTTGGCGTGGTCGGAGCAATTGTTGCGGTTCCCACGACGATGATTATTTCAATAATCCTTAAAAGGGTTTTGGGACGCTCCGACTAATTTTGAGTGCATTTTAACTTCAAATACGGGAAGCGAATAAGCCAGATTCTGTTCGCCCTTGCGGGTTGCGAACCATCTATCTACGCCCCATCTTCGTGCCTCGCCGAGCCAGCTGATAACGGCACATTCGTGGGTTGCTGAGGGGTGGGATTGCCCGTTTCACCCTGTTTCATGGCAAAGCTTTAGAAACAGGCTCGTCTCTGTTGCTCTCGGAGCGC